>MDTE01141978.1_pt1 | contig 11695 bp, 5 predicted proteins | sample 811231 | NCBI WGS metagenome assembly MDTE01 (sample SAMN05326651, study PRJNA326480) | marine metagenome | isolation source: seawater | place: Indian Ocean: Red Sea | collected 2010
GAAGTCGACCCAGCAAGCGCGCCCACCCCGACCGATAACTCCTTTTGTGCGTCTGGGCCCATTCCACTGAAAAATACAATCATTCCATCGGGCACTGCCCCGAGCACAGGAAGCACAATGCTTCCCACCAGCCCTGCAATTTTAGGTATAAGCAGCAGCAGCTCCGAGCCATCTGAAATCAACGTTGCAGCGTACATGAGCCCATATCCGTACATTGCCCCAAGGAAGAGGACTTGGAAGAAACCGTGGATGTCATCAGGCAGCGCCGTCACGTCGATAAACCACCCAGTTTCGTCGCTCATCTATGTTTCGAGCCAAGTAGTAATAAGATGTGATATTTAAAGAGTGCCAATCCGTCAACTTCTTTGATTTTTCCAGATTTCAGAGCCTTTACAGATCTGTATTGCCCTCAAGAGATAGAATGTGTGTTTTGTCCCCACTATCTTCAGGGAAATCGAGATTTCTAACCATCCGGCATTCCCCTCACTGATTACTGAGTTCATCGCTTTCGTCGGTGTTTGGTCGTTTGTGCAGCTTTTTGTCGTGTGGGCGTACAGAATTCGGGCCTATTTTGCTGGAACGCTGCTGCTGGTCATCGTATCCAACTTCCCTTCACCTGTTTTTAGCGCGATCGTAGTGCCGACCTTGAGAGAGAGCGTCAAAAAAGCCATGAGGCTCGTTATGTGACTTCGATTGTGCTGAGGGATTGTATGTAGTACTGAGGATGCGGATGGTTATGATTGGGTTGCTCGCATTTCTGAGATATTCTCGCAGTGAGCCCAGTTTAAGATCTTCGCAGCTCGACCTCCGACTATCAAGCGGAGTGCGCGTCTTCACTGCTCATCACGGCGGTCGTGGGCTGACTACAGATGAAGTTATACCTGCAGGCGTAGATTTTCTGAGTATCCCACTCTCTGATTGCTTTTCAGTAGTAGACGGGGAGGCGGGGAAGTGGCCTTTAGATCTTGCAAGCAAGCTTCAAAGAGAAATGCTAAATTCAGACTCCAAGTGGTCCGGCTATCTGCGAATGCTCCCAACACAACAATTCCTGCTTGATTGCTTGCCGCACCACTGGACACCTACGGAGTTGGAGGTGTTCGAACGCGACGCCGATATCGACACAGAGTTGTTGTACGACCCTCAGCTTATATTGGATGCTATTGGCAATTCTAGGGAAATAAGGCGGTCGCTTGTCGACGATGCCACTGCAATTTACGCTCTAGATCTCGTGCAGACGCGCAATTTGGGGTATCAGGGGGCTAATGCCTACTACCACGTTATTGCCCCCGGTCTTGACTTGTGCAATCACGATGATCGCGTGAATAGTGCATTTCGCATCGACGAAACTACGAAAATGTTGCATTTGCAGTATAATGAAGATTTGTCGGCTGGGTCGGAGGTATGCCTGAACTACAGATTCGATTCGCAAGAGAGCTGTTTTACAAGCTACGGCTTTGTCCCGGACGTTGTCAAGAAGTTTGCGCTGCTGCTTCCCCGCTCCCTCACACGCGAGGCTCTGATGCAGAGCGTCCAGGGAAATCCCGAGACTATGCAGCTTTTAGCTTTGCAGGGAATTTCTATTAATTCTCCCTTTGAGTTGACGGTGGGGTCGATCATGGAAGAAAAATCACCCTTGCATATCGCGATGCGCGTCTTCTCAAGCAGCAGAAGCGAAATCGAGGCGTACTGCCAGGCCCCGAGCGACAACTTTGTGGGTGACCGAGAGCGAGCAAACTTGCTCCTGAAGAATATTCTTCAGGGGAAGAGGGACGCCATACGCGACCTCCTCGACCAGGATAATAATAATAATGATCCCCTTCCCTCCGGGAAGGGAGTGAAAGTTAGAAATACACTACTTCAGAACAACCTCGTTTTCCTGGAGAAGATGATGGTGTGTACTTCTCTCTCTTAAAAAATGTACAAGATGTTATCGCATTGCTACATGTGTGTGTTTGTGGTCAATTAAAGAAGGAGAGGTACTTGCCGAGATTCAGCTGCTCAGCCGCGTCGTCCGTCTCCTTGTTGTCTTTCTCAGCTTGTCGGATAAGGTGGCGCCCATTTGTTTTGCTATTAGCAGCGGTCCTCGAGGCTGCCATGGTGATGGCGAGAGGTAAGAGGGCGAATTTGGGAATGCTCGCGCCCGCTTGTGTTTGTGCAAAGAGATTATGCTGTTGCTGTTGCTGCTGCTGACTATCGCCGCCATCTACCCTTCTCCTGGCCACGCTCTTGACGCTAGGGATGCCGTTGAAGCCAGCCAATACAAGACTACTTATCAGGAGGTGCTTGTCCACATTCCTTTCTACACACGGTGCGGAGAACTCAAAGTTCACCGGGTCGATAAGCGTCTCCCAGGTGCGAAGTGTTTTCTGCAAAGCGTTGTCGGTCGATGGCCGCACATCTCCGCCTTGTATGAGTCGCCGGAGCGAAAGCAAGTCAAAGATAGCTTGTAGGGCACATTCCTCCTTCCACTCCGCGTCTCCCTTCCTTCTCGATCCAGTGCGAATCTCTGCGGAATAGACCTCCTGGAAGAGCTCGTTGTAGGCCGAGAGCACGACGTGGACAGAGCTCTCACAAAGCCTCTCTTGAATGTGCGCAGCAAGGCAACCTGCCTGGAGCCCCCCACCTATCCCCATCCCGATGTCTTCATCGATAGGGTCCTGCACCGTGTCTACGCTGAGAATGCCTCGCGTCACGCGGAAGTTCAGCATACTGAGGAAGGTCGTGAGCGAGGAAGACACCATGATCGGCAACAAGACATTCTCGGCACCCGCACCACCGACACCACCGTCCAGGTTGACCGTGGATTGCTCCCACAACGCCTTGAAGTCGCGTGATAGGCCTACACGCCCAAACTCGCCGAGAAGATTCTTCCCCAGACTCGCACCCAAGTCCTTCACCAAAATATCGCACCAACAAGCGTGCGTTTGGTTGACCATGGCATCGAGGCAGGTCATGCAGTGCTCTAGCGGCATGCACTTTTCAGGAACCAAGAGGTCGCCGCACATCAGGGCAAGCTCTGGCAAAGAAAGAGAAGGCGTCAACTCAGCTGTGAGGAACTCGTAGTATTCTACACTATGTTCGTCGGTGTTTGAAACGTTTATGGCTTGAAGAGCCTCCACGGCCTCGTCCACGGTCAACAAGCCGTCCCCGTTGGCATCCGCAATCTCAAACGCCGACCGCAGCTGGTCATCAGTACTCAAGTCAAAACGCCTAGCACTACTCGTAATGCTGTTATGGTACGCGTCCATGATATTTGTAAAAATGCTCTTGAAAAAGTTTCCCCGCGTCTTCAACGACCAGGAGATGCGCCCGAGAACGAGCACGCCCGAGAGCAGGGTGCTCATGCGCGCGTCCTGGTACGCATCCTCATTACTCCGGCCCGACGCGCTCATCAAGCGACTTCCCTGCTCTCGTGGAGATTGTTGTTGCAACTCCTGGTGCCGCTCCTTCACGGCCTTCCCAAAAGAACTCTGCAAGCAGCGCAACATGGTGAGAAAGTGGGCGACGAGCTGCGACGTCTGCACAAATATGGCCTTGGTCAGAGCCGCAGTGGCCTGCGGATCGCTGACTTTTGATGCCGGAGAGGAAATTTCTGGGCTTATCTGCATATTTTTCACCATTGCCACGATCTCTTGTTCAAACAAACCCTTGACTGTCTCCGCTTGCTTGAAAATAAAGGGAGAAAACGGCAAGCGCGCTGGCACGGTCGGCCGGAGGTAGGATCCATAGTCGTTGGCAGTGTTGTTGTTTTTATCCGATTCAGTGTCGTTGTCATCACCATTACCATCGGCCTCACATTCCTGATAAGAAGAGGTCACATTCAAGTCTAACTCCAACGTGTGCGGATCAACGTGCATGCCCTCGGCCTCGAAGATCCCTAGCAGCCTACTCTTGGTCTTGGTCAACACTCCCAGGCACGACGAGCGAAGCAACCTCTCTGCGTGAGTGACAAAGGGGGCGCGCAACGAGGACCATAGAAGAGACTCGCTTTCGTTGCCGCCAACAGAAGAACTGCTTGCGCCCCGACCCCCACCCCAGAAGGAGCTCTTTCCAGTGGACTGCTTCGATAACAGGGCGGAGCTTGCTCTTTTCCATTCGGCGAGGGAGTAGCGCCTCGTCTCTTCACCCTCGCCTTCCCGAAAAGTCGACGTCTTCCACACTTCGTACTGCAGGCGAGAAACTTCCACCGCCGACTCCATGTGGCCCAGCGCCTTATCAGTCAAAAGCGATGCCTTCTTCATTGCCTTGTCAAGCCAGGGATCAAAAATACCCCGCAGTGCGAGCCAGTCGAGCTTTCCCCGTAGGATCTTCTTTTCATCGAATAACTCGCTGCCTAGACTGTGATTCAGTTCGCGCAAAAACGCGGCCTGGAGGCTCGTAATCGCGCAGACATCACCGTCACCGCCGAACGAAAAGTACACGTCAAAAAAGGTCTGTTGCAGGCACTTGACGAATTCATGCAGCTTCGTGGAGTGGTTGCGCTCTGCACTCGACTCCGATAGAATGTCTTCCAGCATGATATCGGCGCTCTGCAGGAAAATTTCCAAAAGCTCCTGGATAGACTTGCGTGTGAGCAGTCCGAGGCTACAGAGCGCCCTTATTCTAGACGAGTGCGTGGACTCCGGCACCAGCAACAGCAAATAGCAGTCCTCTGACACCGTAGCGAGTAGGTTGGACGTAATTACAAAATCGTCTCGCTTTTTGGCCAAGAGACTCTGGAAGCCATCGCTGCCGCTGCTGCTGCTGCCAGTGATCATATACTCGGCAAGTGGCGAAGACTTCGCTAAACAAGAGGATCGAAGAACGTCGGCCAACATCACCACTTTGGCTGCAGCGTACACGTCACACTCGTCCAGACATGCCCACACGTACGATGAGTCCTTCCCCATGAGATCTTCTTCAGCAGTACGAGAAGCTGGAGTGGTCTCTTTGATGTCTTTACCAGATGTCGCACCGGCACCCTCAAGCAAAGATTTTGTCGTCATGACCAAGGTCGCATTCATGTCGGAAAACTTCTCTAATTTCCCCCCCACACCGTCCGCGTGGTCCTTCATGACCGCGATGGCATCTGCCGACTGGATAAAGTCGTGGTACTTGCTCCCTACCATGAGCTGAAGCTCCTCCTTCTTCGACTCGGCCTTGGCATTGAGGTCATCTACCATCTCGCGCAGGTCCTTGATGCAATACGATTGTAGCAACTGCTCCGCCGAACTCTCCATGGCTCCCTAGAGGAAGATCCGAATCAAAAACAGGCTGCGACGATTCAGAGTGCTTCAAGCACTTTCTAGTTGGTTTAAAGGCAGCCTAAATGTTATTACACCCTAAACCTGTTCGCACGCACTATTTATAAGATTATAATCCCTTTACGAGGCAACAATATCCTTTCTTCTTTTTTTCGCGCTCAAAGCAATCTTTTCCAGTTTATGGGACGACCTATTAGGAGAAAACGTGCAGCTCGAGCCCCTCACTACACTGTTTACTACTGCTTCAGCCGCTTTGTCGACTTGTCTCTTAAGTCTAAGACGGGGTTGTTGCCGCCCAGCCCAAAGTACGCGAGAGAGCCGCGGGATGTGCCGTGTGCTCTTGCTTCTGACACTCATCATGCTTTTTTCATTAGCATGCAAGATGAATGTTGGGACTGCATTTGCCCTCAAGCCGTTTAGAAGGGTAGCGTTTGCGGGCAATACGTGCCGGAGCATGACTTCTTCAGGAATAAAATTCAGCGCGGCCACCACGGACACACAATGGACACTGGAGGAGTGGCAGGCGGCCAAGGGCAAGACACTGGTGATTGTTGAGAGTCCTGCCAAGGCCAAGACGATCCAAAAGTACCTGGATAGCGACGAGTATGTGGTCGATTTCAGTGCCGGGCATGTGCGTGATCTGCCGTCGAAGCTAGAGAAGGCTCCTGCTGAACGGAAGAAACAGGTTGTCTTACCCGAGATCAATTTGAATGTGGCTCATCTCGGTGTGGATGTGAAGAATAACTTTGAGCCCATATATGTGACTATGTCGAAAAAAACGGAGGTGGTCAATAGGCTCAAGAAGGCGGCCAAGAAGTGCAGCCGCATCATCTTGGCGAGCGACGAAGATAGGGAAGGTGAGGCCATCTCATGGCACCTTGTCAAGATTCTCGAGCCAACAGTGCCCTACAAGCGTGCCGTGTTCCATGAGATCACCAAAGAGGCCATTATCGAGTCGTTCCAAAATCCGCGCGACATCAACATGAACCTGGTTCAGTCACAGGAAACAAGGCGCGTACTGGATCGCCTTGCAGGCTACACAGTAAGCCCTATCCTGTGGAGATATGTTGCTTCAGGCTTGAGCGCTGGTCGGGTGCAGTCATGCGGCCTCCATCTCATTGCAGAGGTACGTACTTGTCATTCTTTACGGAATTGATCTCAGTGAAATGATAATGTGTCGGGCGGTCATACTACATGAGTGATGAATACGACCGTTTGTCGCGGGTTGCCGCAGCAATGTGGCGATTCATCGATATTTGAGAGATCTTTGCCAATTTGTTGTCTTGATGGTCCCGACGCTAACCCCTCCCCTTCTCGATCTCCTTCTCGTTCTAACTTCTTACTCCCACAGCGAGAGAAGAAGCGGTGGAGCTTTGTGGAGTCCAAGTATTTCTCAGTCAAGGGCACGTTTCTGGATCAAAGGGGGGCCGACGAGGCGCGGCTGGAGGACAGTCGCCTCCTCTTTTTGGACGAGAAGCGGGTGGCGGACGACAAGGATTTCGACGGCAGCACGGGAGAGCTAGTGGCAGGCAAGAGCGAAGAAAACACTATTATCCTGACGCGGGACAAGGCGACGAAGCTGATGGACGCTCTGGCCAGCGCCAACGCTGTCTTCGAAGTGAGTGACGTGATGAAGAAGAAGAGCTCGCGCAATCCACCCAAGCCTTTTATCACGTCAACCTTGCAGCAGGCAGGCAGCAGCAAATTGCGCTTGAGCCCGTCTGATACCATGAGAGTCGCCCAAGAGCTGTATGAGGAGGGCTACATCACGTATATGCGTACTGACTCGCCTTCGCTGTCGTCATCCGCCACTACTATTTCGCGAGAGATCGTACTGAGCATGTTTGGAGACAAGTTTGTCGCCGACCTGAATACTGGTACAAAGAAGCAGCCAAAGGGCAAATCGCCCAAGAATGCGCAAGAGGCACATGAGGCCATTCGACCTGCAGAGTTCGAAGGATCGTTCCGCACTCCTCGTGAGACGGCGCTCGAAGGCAAGAAGCTGTCTCTGTACACGCTGATTTACAAGCGGACTCTCGCTTCTGTCATGCAAAAAGCTGACTTTATGACCAAGACGTATACAGTGACCAGTGACTTGACAAGCTTCAAGGAGTGCGAGTTTAACGAGGTCTCGTTCCGCTCCTCGGAAACTGAAATGCTCTTCACCGGCTTCAACGAAGCGCTCTACATGAAGGACGATGGCACACAAGGCAAGGTGAAGCGATACAATAGCGCTGCCAGGGACGACCTGATTGAAGGGCAGCAACTATGGCTCAGTTCTACGTTGCACGGAGCTGGAGCAGCGACCGCAGAGTTCTACGCCGATGTGGATGAGGATATGGTGGAGGATAATAATGACGACGATGACAACAACAACGACGACGACGACGCCAGCAGCAACAACGACATGTTGGAGCTTGGCGGGCTGCGCGCGATCTCGCACACTACGCGACCTCCAAACCGGTTCTCCGAGGCCTCATTCATCAAGGAGCTGGAGACCATTGGGGTGGGGAGGCCGTCAACGTACTCCAAGGTGATTGAGACGTTGCGGAGCGCAGAGAGAAAGTACGTGGTTGTTGAGGGCCATTCTTTGATTCCCACCATCACGGGCCTCATAGTCAATGACTTCCTGCAGAATCATTTCCCCGACTTGACTTTGGCCGAGTTCACGGCGCAAATGGAGGGGTCTCTGGACCTCATTGCACAGGGCAAGAAGGACAAGGTCGAGTTCTTGTCGAACTACTACCTCGGTTCGGATTGCAGCTCAGACTCTACCACTAATGGCCTCTTGAACAAGGTCAAGGAGAAGCTGGGCAACAAGGAAATTGATCATACGGTCAGTCGCACCCTGGCCTTTCCGCCGCTAGAGGGCATGGGGACCCTGCGCATTGGCTCCTCAGGCGCATTCTTCGAGCTGCAGAACGGTAGTGCTCCTGAAAAGGAGTACAACAGTAGCAGTGCATCGCACTTGCGATGGAAACTCCCCGAGGCTATGCAGGTTGACATTCGCAAGATTACACGGGAAGCGATGGAAGAGATTTGTGCCACAGAGACAACGATGGCAGGAGCGACACTCGGGGAGAATGAGGAAGGTGCCCCAGTGACCATACGCTCTGGCCGCTACGGGAAATTCCTACAGGTGGGAAGAGATGACGAGAAGAGCAAGCAGTACTTCTCCTTGCCGCGCTGGATTGACGGTACAACGGCCACTTTGGACCATGCACTTGAATTCGCAAGTCTGCCGAGGCGGATTGGTGAGCACCCCGAGTTGAAAGACGAGCAAGGCAACAAGCGCCAGATGATTGTAGAAGTCAGTAGTGGCGCAGTTACAGTGGGTGTGGAAGGCTATCCTTACCGTGTGTCTGTAGAGGAGGGTCTTTACCCATTTCAGGTGACACCCGAGAGTGCTGCCGACTTTCTCTACGATGTCACCGCCATCCTTGACAGCCAACGCAACCTCGGTATGCACAACAACGAGGAGGTGACAATCCGAAAGGGACGCTTCGGGTACTACGTCAGATGTGGGAAACTTATTGCTGGCCTGAGAAAGCTTGAGCCTTCCGAAGTGACCCTGGAGAGTGCCATCGAGATGATCGAGACCAGAGGAAAGGAGATCAGCAGCGGCAGGAAGAAGAGCAAAGGCAAGGCCAAACCCAAATCCAAGGCGAAAAAAGCTGCTCCCACGAAAAAGAAACGCACACTCTCGCCCTACATGAACTTCTGCCGCGTACAACGCGAGACTGTCAAGGCCGACAACCCCGAGGCGTCTTTTGGCGACCTCAGCAAGCTCTTGGGCGGGATGTGGAAAGAGATGAGCGACGCACAGAAGGAAGAGTACAAGTCTGAGGAGAACAAGCGAGTGGCAGAGAAGAAGGACACGGTGAAGGGGCCGCCCTCGCCCTACATAAACTTCTGCAAGCTCAAGCGCCCAGAGATCAAACTCGCCAACCCCGAGGCGTCCTTCGGAGAACTCAGTAAACTCCTAGGTGCAGAATGGAAGCAGATGAGCGACACCCAGAAAATGGGATATAAAGTGTAATAAACAGTTCAGAGTTTGTATTTTATAGAAAGTATTTTGGGCGTGAAAATCGGCCTTATTGGTTGCTGGTGACACCTTTCCTGGCCTTCCTCTCGGCCACAAGTTCCTCTATCGACTTCTCTCTATCCATTCTTTCGGAAAACTCTTTTCCAGAGGTTGCGCCCCTCGCTATGAATCCTACGACGCCCAAGCCATTGTTAAACACGCCCTCTGCGAAAGACTTTGGGCTAAAGAACTTGGCAGGCTTCTTTTTGATCTTCTTGACAATCACGACTAGCTCCTCGTTACTAGCCATAGCTGGAATTCGTGTCTGGCAAGTTTTGACCCATTTGCCATTCATATTGACTTTACACGTACCGCACTCTCCCTTGCGGCATTGGTACGCGATTGGCACATTCGCTTTCTCCGCAATAACACTGAGTTCTGCACCGATTTCGGCATCATACATGGTGCTCTTAAATGAGTCGTTGTCCTTCTCTGGCCGAAACTCCAGGTTCTGCGTTGCCACGCCAAGCCTGGCCATCCGCGTTGTCCTTAAAGGGCTCATTATAGTGAAGGCTGTAATGGCGGTTAAATAGACTAACAGGAGGAAGATTTCATGCATAGTAGACCTCAACATATCTTTTTAACGGCCACAAGCTACTTTTTCTTGGTCTACTTCTCACCCAATCGGAGTACTAGGCCAGTTGAGTCTGGGACGTAGGTACAAGTTGAGTTAAGTCACATTTTCGTGGAATTAGGCGAAACACAAAACCACATGATGATTTTTACCGTTGTTTTGGTTTTCATTTTGACCCTGTTGGCTCAGTCTGGCGCTTTTACAGTACTCGGGAAGGTACGTAAATTGACCTCGAACCCTGGGATCGAAAGTGAAGTAGATCAGCGTTAAGTTTGAGCTATCCTGGGCACTCATTAACCTTTTTAATGTTTCCACCGCCATTCTTAATATCAAATATGGTCCATAGATCCAATCAAAGATCCAGTCGCTGCTGCCGAATGTCAAGGACACGGCTCTTGAGAAGGCCTCAAAGGAAAAGTTTGGAGACAGGAAGCTTTGCGTGATAACAGGCACAAGTTCTGGGCTTGGACGTTCCACACTGAATCACTTGACCAAGGAGTCGGATGAATATCATGTGATTTGTGCTGTTCGGGACATAGATAAGATGGAAGTGATTGCTGAAGTGGATGATATCCCTATGGACAAGATCTCCATCATCCCTGTGGATCTGAATTCTTTTGCTAGTGTGAAGAAATTCACGGATGAAGTGAATGAATTCCGTCTAGACCGCCCTTTAGACCGTTTGGTGTGTAATGCGGCTGTATACCAGCCTAGTTTGCCATATGCAAAGTGGAGTGAGGACAACATTGAGCAACAGTTCCAAATCAACTTTCTGTCACATTTTCTGATGATTTCTAGATTCATCCCCGCCCTAAAGTTGGCTGAGAAGGCGCGTGTAATCATGGTAGGCTCAGTCACTGGCAATGACAACACAGTCGGCGGTGGAGGAGTGTATCCGATTGCGAACTTGCGTGCCCTCGAGGGACTTAAGCGTGGCATGAAGAACCCCATTTCCATGGCTGATGGGCGCGTGTTTAACGGAGCCAAAGCCTACAAGGATTCTAAGCTTGCCATTATGATGCTGAGCAACATTCTCCATGAAAAATACAATCGTGCGACGGGCATAGCCTTCAGTTCCATCTACCCCGGCTGCATAGCATCGTCGCCTCTTTTCCGCGAGAAGCGACCCTGGTTCCGCAAATATTTTCCTGTGTTCATGAAGTACATTACTGGAGGCTACGTAGGTGAGGAAGAGGCCGGTCAGCGTCTCTTTCAAGTCATAACTGACGGACGGTGCGCGCGATCTGGTGTGTACTGGTCGTGGAATGGTGGTCCCCGTGAGGGCCGCGACCAATCTCTGAAGACAGACGGTTCCATCATAGGCGCTGGTGGAGCTGGAGGAGACTGGGACAGTATCTATGAGAATGATCAGTCAGACAAGGTGCGAGATTTTGAAACCACCGCGGATCTCTTCCGCTTCGCGACCCGCGTAACCGGCGCCGACTGGGAGGAAGCCAGGAGCTATACTAGCCCCTGCCCCACCCTGAGGGTCATTGCTGCCGTCACAACATTGATCGAAAAGAGGGAGGACCTAGAGCACGAGCGCATGATGCGTAAGAGAGTTGCTGAGGGTAAAAGTCTCGACGGACTCGTCTTCGCAGCTTCCTCTTCTGACGAGGGGGAAGAGGCGAGTAATGAGGACAAAGACTCTAGCGCCATCATCGCAGACAAGAACGAGAGTGTTGCAACGAGCAACACATCTGGAAGTGGAAGTGTAAGCGTAAGTGGAAGTGGAAGTGGCAGCGGTAGTACGCCAATGCCCCCGCAACCTCCCGCCGGGCCCATGCCTGGAGC
>MDTE01011194.1_pt1 | contig 11694 bp, 8 predicted proteins | sample 811231 | NCBI WGS metagenome assembly MDTE01 (sample SAMN05326651, study PRJNA326480) | marine metagenome | isolation source: seawater | place: Indian Ocean: Red Sea | collected 2010
AAGTGTCAGTGATCCTTCCTTTGGAAAAAAAATCGAAAATAACAAAACAGTTTATTAACGTAATAGAGCTGGCTGTTTATGAGAAAAAGTTAAAAAATATTTCATTTTCAATAAATCTTTTTAAAGATACAACAAATTTAGAAGAAATTATCCAAAACAGTTTAAGTCCTGGCAAAATATTTATTGGCCCAATAGATTCCATAGAAACCAAACTATTAAATAAGTATTGTAAAAATGGCGTAATTTTCTTTTCTTTTTCATCTGATAAAAAACAAGCTAAAGACTGTGTATATTTGGTTAATTTTTTTCCCGAAAACGAATTAGAAACATTGTTTAATAATTTTCAATCAGAATCTAAAATAGCACTGCTTTATCCTGAAAGCTCCTATGGTTATAATATAAACATGTTAATTGATGAAATAGCTGACCAAAGCGAATCAGTGATTGTTAATAGAGCGTCTTACTCTGAAGACCTAACGAATGTAAGACAGGCTATAAAAGAATTAGGAAAATATGAATTAAGAAAATATGAACTAGATAGGCAAAAATTATTACTTGCTTCAAAAAAAGATGAAAAATCAATTACACGATTAAAAAGATTAAAAAAATTTCAAACTACAAAAGATTTTGATTTTACACATATTTTAGTTCCAGATTATGGTATTCGTTTATTACAAGTTGCCCCGTTACTCCCGTATTATGATGTTGATCCAAATGTAGTTCAGTTTGTTGGAACTGGTGTTTGGGATGATCCAATTTTTTTTACAGAACCATCTCTACAAAAAGCTATATTTCCAGGTGTAGAAATTAACAAAAGATCTGAATTAATTAAAAATTATAAAAACATTTATGAAGATAAACTAATGCGCACATCTACCCTTGCTTATGATTTAATAGGCTTAATATCCTACGTTTATGAACAAAAAATGAAAATAAATGATTTATATAATTTATTAAATGATGAAAATACAAAATTCGATGGGGTGGATGGCAGATTTTACTTTAAAGACAATGCCATCAACCGAGAACTGCACATACTTCAAATATTAAATGGTCAGGCTATAAAAATTAATTAACAATAAATTTTTTTAATTTATTTATTGCAATGCTTCTATGACTAAAATAATTTTTTTCTTTTATTGACATTTCAGCAAATGTTTTATCATGTCCGGAAGGAATAAATAAGGGATCATAACCAAATCCATTTTTGCCTTTTGCCTTAAGTGAGATATTGCCTGTTACTGTTCCTTCAAAAACAATATAATGATTAATCTTTAAGCATAAACAAATACTAGTTTTAAAGTATGCACTTGTGTTTTGATTTACAGTACACTTATTTATAATGAAATTAAAAGCATCTTTTTTGTCTTTAAAATTTTCAAAAAAATATTTAGAATTTATACCAGGCTTATTTTTTAAAGAACTTATACAAATTCCAGAGTCATCTGCAAAACATGGCATATTAAATCTTTTAAAACCATATAAAGACTTTATTTTTGCATTTGCAGCAAAACTATTCCCAATTTCTTTAGGCTCTATCTTAGCCATGTAATTTTCTGTTTTATTCAAATCATTTAAACTTTGAACTTTAATGCCACTTTTAAGAAAAAGTTTTTTTATTTCTTTTATTTTGTTTTGATTGTTTGAAAAAAAAATAAAATTATTCAAGAGTGTCCCAAAACTTCTTTTTGTTTATTTATTATTTTGGAAATAGCATCCTTTGCTAAACTAAATATTTGATTAAATTGATCATCGCTGAAAAAATATTCCTCCCCAGTAACTTGAATTTCTGAAATTTTTCCACTTTCACAAATAACAAAATTCGCATCAACTTGTGCAATCGAATCTTCTTCATAGTTAAGGTCTAAGTTAGGTTGATTATTTATTATTCCAGCAGAGATTGCGCCTATGAATTCTTTAATAATAGGTTTATCAATATTGTAACTTGATCTTAGTTTTTCTACAGCTAAATACAAAGCTACAAACCCCCCACTTATTGCAGCCGTCCTGGTACCTCCGTCAGCTTGCAGAACATCACAATCAATTTTAATTTGTCTTTCCCCTAAATTATATAAATTTGTTATAGATCGCAGACTTCTGCCTATCAGTCTCTGAATTTCTTGAGTTCTGCCGCTTTGTTTACCCCTAGCGGCCTCTCTATCTATTCTTGTGTTCGTAGATCTGGGCAACATTCCATATTCTGCTGTAACCCAGCCTTTGTTAGAATTCTTTAACCACGGCGGAGTTTTTTCATCTATACTAGCGGTGCAGAGCACCTGCGTATTGCCAAATTTAACAAGACAAGACCCCTCAGCATGCAAGTTTACATTTATTTCAAATGTAATTTCTCTCATTTGTGCAAACGTTCTATCTTTTCTCATATAATTTTATTATTAATTGATTAATAAATTAAATAAACAATAATAATAACAATGTCAGACAATTTATATGCAGATTTGAACAGTCGATCAAAGCAAATATTCAAATCCGTAGTTGAAACATATTTAGAGACAGGCAGCCCTTCTGGCTCAGAAACAATTTTAAAAAGGGGTAACCTTGACCTTTCCTCATCTTCAATTAGGGCAATTTTATCAAATCTTCAAAAAGAAGGACTTCTATATGCACCGCATACTTCGGCAGGTAGACTTCCAACTGATAAAGGCATGCGTTTTTTTGTGGACGGCCTTCTAGAATTTGGAAGAATATCGAGTTTAGAAAAAGAAAATATTAAACAACAATGCTTGTCAAAGGGCAAATCTTATCAAGAAGTTTTAGACGATGCCTCAAAGACAATTTCTGGATTGTCAAAATATGCAGGTATTGTAATTGCACCAAAGTATCATAAAAAAATTAAACATCTTGAATTTATTAGGTTAAACAACAATCAAGCAATGCTTATTTTAGCATATGAAAATGGTGAAATAGAAAATAGAATTTTGAATGATGGAGGAAAATTCTCACCTAATATTTTGCAGCAAACATCAAATTATCTTAATGTAAAATTCCAAAACAAAAATATTAATGAAATAAAACAAGGTATAGAAAAAGAAATACTTAATTCTAAAAGTGAATTACAGACTCTATCATCAAAGTTGGTTAAGCTAGGCATACTTGAATCAGCCCCAAACCCTCAAAACCCATATATTTTTATGCATGGTCAGGCAAATTTATTGCGCGATGAAATAATATTAAAAGATTTAGACCACATAAGAGATCTTTTTGATGAAATTGAAAACAAAACTACTTTTATTGATATTTTAGAAAATGCTGGTAAGGCAAAGGGGGTTCAAATATTTATTGGGTCTAAAAATTTTTTATTTAAACACTCTGGACTTTCTATGGTAATGGCACCATATAAAAATAAGGAGCAAGAAATAATAGGTGCAATTGGGGTTGTTGGACCGACGCGTCTAAATTATGCAAAAATTGTCCCTCTTGTTGATTATACATCAAAGATTATTGGAAAGGTCATTGATTGATGAATAAAAAAAAACAAAAAACAGAAAACAATGAAGACGAAAAGGTTATTCAAAATACTGATAACGAAAATATTGAAACAGATCAAGAAACCAGCTCAGATATGTTGGAAAATAATGATAGCAAAAATGAGCCTAAAGACGAAACAAAACAAGAAGATCTTTTAAATGAAATTACTCTTTTAAAGGAAGAAAAGATTCGACTCTTAGCAGAAATGGAAAATATAAGAAAAAGATTTGAAAGAGAAAAATTAGATTCAATTAAATACGGAGCGGTTAATCTTGCTAGAGATTTTCTTTCTCCATTAGACAATATTGAAAGAGCATTATCCGCCATTCCTAAAAATGATAATCATGTAGATTCTATAAAAAATTTAATAGATGGTTTAAAAATGGTTCAGAAAGAATTTATCAATATTTTAGAAAAAAATGGAATTAAAAGAATTGTTTCTCTTAAAGCAAAATTTGATCCAGATCTTCATCAGGCTATGATGGAGATTGAAGACGCAGAATTAGACGAGGGAATTGTACTTAAGGAAATTCAAGCTGGATATACAATGCATGAGCGCTTGTTAAGGCCTGCAATGGTAGGTGTTTCAAAAAGACCTTCATCAAAAAACGATAAAGAAAATAGAGATGAGACAGACATTACAGATAATAAAAAAACATAAAAAACAAAGATAATTAGGAAATATTTCAATTATTTCAACTTAAGTTCTTGTAATTTTAACTACACTTACCATATTTCTTAGTAATCACAGAAACAAACTTAATTAACAAACTAAATTAGGATAGATTTATATGGCAAAAGTAATAGGGATAGATTTAGGCACCACAAATTCTTGTGTTGCTGTAATGGAGGGAAAAGAATCAAAAGTTATTGAAAATTCCGAGGGTGGGAGAACAACACCTTCAATGGTAGCATTCACTGAGACGAAAGAAAGACTTGTGGGGCAGTCAGCGAAAAGACAAGCTGTAACCAATCCTGAGAATACTCTTTTTGCCATTAAAAGACTAATTGGAAGAAATTTTGACGATCAATTAGTGAAAGAAGATAGCAATCTAGTTCCATATAAAATTGTTAAAGGTGATAACGGTGGTGCATGGGTTGATTCAAGAGGTGAAAAATTTAGTCCAAGCCAGATAAGTGCATTTGTTTTGCAAAAAATGAAAGAAACAGCTGAAACTTATTTAAGCGAACCAGTTACTCAAGCTGTTATTACTGTACCTGCTTATTTTAATGATGCCCAAAGACAAGCCACTAAAGACGCTGGTAAGATTGCAGGATTAGAGGTTCTTCGCATAATTAACGAGCCAACTGCTGCTGCACTCGCTTATGGCTTAGATAAAAAGAAAACTGGAACTGTTGCAGTTTATGACTTAGGTGGTGGAACATTTGACATTTCTATACTAGAAATCGGTGACGGAGTTTTTGAGGTTAAATCTACAAATGGAGATACTCATTTAGGTGGAGAAGACTTCGATTTACAGATAATTGACTACTTGGCTGATGAATTTAAAAAAGATAATGGCATTGATTTAAGAAAAGATAAGCTTGCTTTACAACGACTAAAAGAAGCTGCAGAAAAGGCAAAAATAGAACTTTCTAGTTCAACTGAAACAGAAATAAACTTACCTTTTATAACTGCAGATCAATCTGGACCTAAGCATCTAACTATTAAACTTTCAAGAGCTAAGCTAGAAGCGATAATTGGAGATCTTTTAAACAAAAGCTTGAAGCCCTGTGAGCTAGCGCTTAAAGATGCTGGTTTGCAAGCTGCTGACATAGACGATGTTATTCTTGTTGGTGGAATGACTAGAATGCCTAAGGTTTCAGAGTTGGTTAAGAATTTTTTTGGTAAAGAACCAAACAAAGGCGTAAACCCTGATGAAGTTGTTGCTTCAGGAGCAGCAATACAAGGAGGAGTATTACAAGGAGATGTAAAAGACGTTCTTTTACTTGATGTTACTCCTTTGTCTTTAGGTATTGAGACACTAGGTGGCGTCTTTACTAGACTAATAGATAAAAACACAACTATACCAACTAAGAAAAGTCAGATTTTTTCTACAGCTGAAGATAATCAAAGCGCTGTAACAATAAGGGTTTTTCAGGGTGAGAGAGAAATGGCTGGAGACAATAAACTGTTGGGACAATTTGATTTAGTAGGAATTCCTCCAGCTGCAAGAGGAATGCCACAAATAGAAGTAACTTTTGATATTGATGCCAATGGTATAGTTAATGTTTCTGCTAAAGACAAAGCTACAGGAAAAGAACAGCAAATTCGTATTCAAGCTTCTGGAGGATTATCAGACGAAGATATTGAAAAAATGGTTAAAGAAGCTGAAGAAAATGCAGAAGCAGATAAGAAAAAAAGAGAAGCTGTTGATACCAGGAATCATGCCGATGCACTTATAAATGAAACAGAAAAAAATTTAAAAGAACATGGAGACAAAGTTCCTGAAGAAGATAAAAATAAAATTATTGCAGATATAGATGAGCTAAAGAAAGTAAAAGATGGCGAAGATATTGATACAATTAAGTCAAAAACTGAAACCCTCGTTCAATCTTCTCTAAAACTTGGTGAAGCTATTTATAAGCAAAACCCTCAAGGAGGAGCACCTCAGCCAGACCCTTCGGGCGAAGAACCGTCTTCAGATAAAAAAGAAGAAAAGGTTGTTGATGCTGATTTTGAGGAAGTTGATGAAAATAAAAAAGATTAACCATCATTAACATTTAATATAAGGGGCTTTCATGGCTGATAAAGATTTCTATGAAATACTCGGTGTTAACAAAAATGCGAGTGACGAAGAAATCAAAAAATCTTATCGCAAGTTAGCAATGAAATATCATCCTGACAGGAACAAGGATGACAAAGCAGCAGAAAGAAAATTTAAGGAAGCAACAGCCGCATACGAGGCCTTAAAAGATCCGCAAAAAAGATCAGCATATGATCAATATGGTCATGATGCATTTCGTCAAGGCGGAATGGGAGGCGCTCAAGGCTTTGGTGATTTTGCTGGAGGGTTTTCAGATATTTTTGAAGAATTTTTTGGTGGAGGTTTTGGCTCATCATCTCGTCAACGAGGGCCACAAAGAGGTAGTGATCTTCGATATAATATGTCAGTAACATTAAAAGAAGCCTTCACAGGTAAAAAATCCCAAATCCGCATACCTAGTTATATAGATTGTGATCTATGTTCTGGTACTGGAAGTGTTGATAAATCAGGCCCGAGCACATGCTCTACATGTGGTGGACAAGGAAAGGTTCGTTCAACCCAAGGATTTTTTTCTATTGAAAGACCTTGCCCTACTTGTGCTGGAGAAGGATCTTCAATTAAGAACCCATGTTTAAAATGCAGTGGAACAGGTCAGACAAAAAAACAAAAAACAATATCTGTAACCATTCCTGCAGGAGTTGATACTGGAACGCGTATTCGTATATCTGGTGAAGGAGAGCGTGGTCAAAGGGGGGCTGGCAGTGGAGATCTGTATATTTTTGTCCAAGTTCAAAAAGATAGGTTGTTTGAAAGAGAAGAGGAAAACATATTTTGTCAAATTCCAATTTCAATTACAACAGCAATATTAGGAGGCGAAGTAGACGTTCCTACAATAGATGGCAAAAAGGCACGACTTAATATTCCAGCTGGAACACAATCTGAAACGCAATTTAGGCTTAAGAGTAAAGGAATGAGTATACTTCGCCAAAGTCGTAGAGGAGATATGTATGTAGAGGTTACAGTAGAAATACCAGTTAACCTAAACAACAAACAGAAAACAATATTAAAAGAATTTGAAAATGAAGGTGGAACATCAAAAAAACATAGTCCAAAATCTCAAAGCTTCTTCTCAAAAATAAAAGAAGTTTGGGAGGATTTAACTTAATTACTTTTCAATTGAGTTTCTCAAAAGTATAATGGTTTGTTATGAGCAATATTAAGGTAGGTATTTCAGGATGTCTTGGTAGGATGGGACAAGAGCTTGTTAAGCAATCTAAGAAAAATAAGAAAATTAATTACATTGGTGGGTTTGATGTAAAAAATACCCACGAAGATATAGCTAAGATATTTAATATCGCTGATGTTATCATCGATTTTTCTTCTCCTCGTGCAATAAAAAAAAATATTGATTTGGCTATTAGTAACAAAACAGCTTTAGTAATTGGAACAACAGGCTTAAATGAAAAAAATATTAAAGAATTAAAAAAAGCATCTAAAAAAATTCCAATTTTAGTTTCTTCTAATATGAGTCTTGGTGTTAATTTATTATTTAATCTTGTAGAAAAAACAGCCTCAATATTAAAGGAGTCTGAATACGATATTGAGATTGCTGAAATTCATCATAGATATAAAAAAGATGCACCCTCTGGCACGGCTATTTCTTTAGGAGAATATGCTGCCAAGGGTAGAAAAACAAAACTCAAAAAAGTTAAAGTTTTTGATCGGACAAAAAAAACCGTACCAAGAAAAAAAGGTGAAATTGGTTTTTCTGTAACAAGAGGAGGCGAAGTCCCAGGAGAACACACTGTTAGCTTTATAGGTCAAAATGATAGAATAGATTTATTTCATAAAGCAAGCAATAGATCAATTTTTGTAAACGGCGCTATTGAAGCGGCCATTTTTGTCAATAAAAAGAAGAATGGTTTTTTTAATATGAAAAACCTTTTTTAGTTTTTAATTTTCAGTAATTTAAACAAAATGAAAACTTACAAAATGCATAAAATATTTCAAAATTTATCAAAATCTTCAACAAACCCAAAAACAGAATTAATATATAAAAATCCCTACACTTTTTTAATATCAGTAGTTTTGTCTGCCCAAGCAACCGATAAGTCTGTTAACAAAGCGACAAAAGAACTTTTTAAAAAAGTAAAAGAACCTGAAGAAATGATAAAACTCGGCGAGAGAAGACTCAAAACCTTTATTAAATCAATAGGATTATATAATTCTAAAGCTAAGAATATTATTAAATTATCAAAAATCTTAGTTGAGCAATATAATAGTAAAATACCAAAAGAATTTAAACTTCTAACGAGCCTTCCTGGCGTAGGAAACAAAACCGCTAGTGTTTATCAAAATGAGATTTTAAATATTCCGAAAATTGCAGTAGACACTCATGTTTTTCGTGTATCAAACCGTATTGGCTTAGTAAAAACTAAAAATCCTGATGATACTCAAGAAAAGTTGGAAACAATAATTCCAAAAAAATGGTTAAAAAGCGCGCATCACTTGCTAATTTTACATGGAAGATATAAATGCAAGGCGCAAAATCCGTTTTGTAGCGATTGTACAATATTAAAATTGTGCAATTATGAAAATAAAAATGAAACAAATAAAAAAAATATTAGCAGCAAACCGTAGTGAAATTGCAATTCGAATTTTTAGAGCGGCAGAAGAATCTGGAATCAAAACAGCAGCAATTTATTCTAAAGAAGACAGGTTTGCCCTTCACCGCTATAAAACTGATGAAAGTTATTTATTAAAAAATAATAAAGGCCCAATACAGGCGTATTTAGACATTGATTCAATTATTAAAATAGCAAAAGACGCAGAAGTTGATGCCATTCATCCCGGATACGGATTTCTATCCGAAAGCCCAGAATTTGCAGAAGCTTGTAAAAAAAATGGAATAATTTTTATTGGACCAACTTCAGATATCTTATCAAAACTAGGAAATAAAACAGAGGCAATTAAAGTTGCACAGGATGCGAAAATCAAAACTATTCCAGCAGTAACAGTTAGGTCTCAAAGTATTGAGGAGCTCGCAAAGGCTGTAGAAAAGATTGGCTATCCCGTAATGATTAAGGCTAGCTGGGGCGGGGGCGGAAGAGGTATGCGAGCAGTTTATTCAAAAGATGAATTATCCAATCAAATTAATGAGGCAAAAAGTGAATCTAAAAAAGCTTTTGGCAAAGATGATGTATTTATTGAAAAATTTTTAGAAGATGTTGCTCATATTGAAGTTCAAATTCTTGGAGATACTTTTGGTAATATTATACATCTTTTTGAAAGAGATTGCTCTTTACAAAGAAGGCATCAAAAAATCATTGAGCGAGCACCTGCACATTTGCTGAATGATGAAATTCGAAATAAAATATGTCGAGCAGCAACTAACATTGGCAAACAAGTAAAATATGTTGGGGCGGGTACAGTAGAATTTTTACTTGATAAAAAAAATAATGAATTTTATTTTATTGAGGTTAACCCACGTATTCAAGTTGAACATACTGTTACTGAAGAAGTAACAGGAATAGATATAGTTAAAGCTCAAATAAAAATTGCAGAGGGAGAACAAATTGGCAAACATCCATTATTGCCTTCGCAGAAGGAAGTTGCGATTGATGGATATGCAATTCAGTGCCGCGTAACAACCGAAGATCCTTTAAATAATTTTATGCCAGATTACGGAAAAATTATCACCTATAGATCTGCTTCAGGATTTGGAATACGTTTAGATGGCGCAACTGCGGCATCTGGTTCAGTAATTACACCGTACTACGATTCACTGTTAGTTAAAGTAACTTCATGGGCTAAAACTGAGAACGATTGCAGAAAAAGAATGGACAGAGCTTTACGCGAATTTAGAATAAGAGGTGTTAAAACGAATCTTGTTTTTTTAGAATCTGTTATTAATGATAAAGATTTTAAAAAGGGAAATTATAACACTAGCTTTATAGACAAAAACAAAGAACTTTATAATTTCAAACCAAAGAAAGATCGTGCTTCAAAAATCATATCTTATTTAGGAAACATTATAGTTAATGGACACAAAGATATTGATAGCACTTCAAAGAATAATTTTTTAAATGAACCTGTTGTTCCTTTCTCAAATAAAAAAATCCTTAAAAATAATTATCGAGATTTATTAAATAAGAATGGTCCAGAAAAATTTGTTAATTTAATTAAAGATACTAAGCAAACACTTATAACAGATACAACTATGCGAGATGCACACCAGTCATTACTTGCAACTAGAATAAGAACTGAAGATATGTTGAGAATTGGGGAATTTTATAATAATTTTTTTTCAAATTTATTCTCTTTAGAGTGTTGGGGAGGAGCTACATTCGATACATCAATGCGATTTTTGAAAGAAGATCCATGGGATAGATTGTTTAAGCTAAATCAATCAACGCCAAATTTATTAAAACAAATGCTTCTTCGAGGAGCAAATGCTGTTGGTTATAAAAATTATCCAGATAACGTAGTTAAATTTTTTGTTAGGGAGGCTGCACAAGCTGGAATTGATATTTTTAGAGTTTTTGATTCATTAAATATTGTTGAAAACATGCATGTATCAATTGATGAGATTCGTGCGCAAAATAAATTATGCGAAGGCGCTATTTGCTATACTAATGATGTAACCAATCCAAATGAAGAAAAATATACTATAAAATACTATATAAAACTAGTTCAGGATTTAGAAAAAGCCGGTGTTAATATTATTGCAATTAAGGATATGGCAGGTTTATGCAAGCCTGATGCTATTAAACTATTAATAAAAGAAATAAAAAATACTACATCATTACCAATACATTTTCACACTCATGATACCTCAGGTATAGCCTCTGCAAGTGTGTTGGCAGCAATAGAATCTAATGTCGATATAGTTGATCTTGCTATTGATTCAATGAGCGGTTTAACTTCTCAGCCTGCAATGGGATCAATATGTTCAATTATTCAAAAAGGAAATAAAGAGGCGTTATTTGCCGAGGAAGATATGGCTAAACTTTCACTTTACTGGGAGCAAGTTCGGAAAAATTATCGCCCTTTTGAAACTGATTTTAAAGGCGGAAGCTCAGATGTTTATGTGCATCAAATGCCAGGAGGTCAATTTACAAACTTAAAAGAGCAGGCAAGATCCCTAGGCATTTCTACTGATAAGTGGGGGAAAGTAGTTAAAATTTATTCAGAAGTAAATAAGATGTTTGGAGATATAATTAAGGTTACCCCATCTTCAAAAGTTGTTGGAGATATGGCTCTTTACATGATTGCTAATGATTTAAGTTGTGAAGAAGTTTTAGATCCGAAAAAAGAAATCTCATTTCCAGAATCAGTTATTAGTTTTTTTAAAGGTGAGTTAGGCACCCCCGTAGGCGGCTTTCCAGAAAAATTACAAACTAAGGTTTTGGGCAAAAACAAACCCCTACAGCAAAGGCCAGGCTCTATACTTCCATCAACAGACATAGAAGAAGAAAGAAAGCAACTAGAAAAAAAACAT
>MDTE01011822.1_pt1 | contig 11694 bp, 9 predicted proteins | sample 811231 | NCBI WGS metagenome assembly MDTE01 (sample SAMN05326651, study PRJNA326480) | marine metagenome | isolation source: seawater | place: Indian Ocean: Red Sea | collected 2010
CTGTTAAAAAAATTATTGAATTGTGTGATAAAATAAATAAACCAATAATTTTAATTGGAGGGAAAAATGAAATTTCTAATTCTCTTAAAGTTGAAAATTTTTTTAAGTCTATAAATACTGATTACGATGATATTGCTAGAACTTTGGACAAAAAAACAATAATATATAATTTATGTGGAAAACTATCTATTAATCAATCCGCATCAATAATCCAGGCTTCAAAAGCGGTTTATACAAATGATACTGGGTTTATGCATGTTGCTGCCGCTTTTAAGAAAAGGGTAATAGCAATATTTGGATCAACTCATCCTAATCTTGGTTTTTATCCTTATAAAACAAATTTTTTTATTTATCAAAACAACAAATTATCATGTAGACCATGTACAAAAATTGGCTTATCAAGATGTCCCTTAAAACATTTTAAGTGTATGAATGAAATTAAATTTGAAGATGTAATCTTATGAAGAAGCTTGTAATAGTAAGACATTCAAAATCAAGTTGGTCGGATCCTTATTTATCTGATTTTGATAGACCTTTAAATAAAAGAGGAAATAGAGATGGAGGATTGATGGCAGAATTCTTATCAAAAAGAATCAATAATGTTGATAAATTACTTTCTAGTTCTTCAAAAAGAACTAGGCTAACATCTGAGTTTTTTAAGAATAAAATAAATATTAAAGTTGAGAATTATACTGACAAACTCTATCATGCTTCTTACGATGATATTATTGATTTATTGAATCAGGTTAAAGATGATGTAAGATCATTAATATTAATAGGTCATAATCCAGGATTGACTCATCTAGTTAATTTTTTTACAGAGGTTAATTTATATAATTTACCTACAACTGGTATTGTTGTAATTAATTTTATGATTGATAAATGGAAAAACATTAAAGATTCTAAGGGTAATATTGAAATTATAAAATTTCCTAAGGAGCTTAATTCATAATATGTATTCGCTAAGATCTTTATTTTCAGTTATTGAATTTAATTTATCTTCAACATTCTCTTTTGTAATTACGATTTTGGCATTTGGTCCAATTTTTTCCGGAATATCAAATAATATTTCGTTAAGCAACTTGCTCATAACGGTATGAAGTCTTCTTGCTCCAATATTTTCTATTTCTGAATTAATTATAAAAGCCTTTTTTGAAATTTCTTTTAAAGCGTCTTCATTAAATACTATTTCAACATTTTCAGATTTTATAAGAGCTTTATATTGTTTTGTTAATGAATTTTTTGGTTCACATAAAATTTTTAAGAAATCATCTTGGGTTAAAGTATCTAATTCAACTCTAATTGGAAATCTTCCTTGAAGTTCAGGGATTAGATCAGATGGTTTAGATAAATGAAAAGCTCCTGCAGCAATAAAAAGAATATGGTCAGTTTTAATGATACCATATTTTGTTGTTACAGATGTGCCTTCTACAATTGGAAGTAAGTCTCTTTGAACACCTTCTCTACTTACATCAGGCCCACCCCCACCTTTTTTAGAACTTCCACTAATTTTATCAATTTCATCAATAAATATTATCCCAGTATTTTCTGCTTTTTTTATAGCTTCATCTTTTACCTCATCCATATCGATAAGTTTAGAAACTTCTGAGTCTAATAGAATTTTTTTTGCTTCACCAATAGTTACCTTTCTTTTCTTATTTCTCTTAGGCATCATATTGCTAATCATATCTTGAAGATTTATCATTGATGATTCATCCATCATTCCACCACCAACCATTCCAATTCCTGAATTAGATGGTTTTTGAATAATTATCTCAATTTTTCTATCATCCAATTCTCCCTTTTTTATTTTTTCTTTAAACTTTTCTCTAGTTTTCTCATTAATTTCTTTGTCTTGGTTTTGACTATTTTTTTCAAGGCTTAAATTAATATTTGATTGAACTTTATTAATGGGTGGTATCAATATATCTAGTATAATATTATTAACACTTTCTTCAGCTTTTATTTTAACCTCTTCTTTTTTTAAAGTTTTTACTAAATTAACAGATTGTTCAACTAAATCTCTTACCATACTTTCAACATCTCTTCCAACATATCCTACTTCAGTAAATTTTGAGGCTTCAACTTTGGTGAATGGTGCATCTGAAAGTTTTGCTAATCTCCTTGCAATTTCTGTTTTCCCAACTCCCGTAGCACCTATCATTAATATATTATTTGGAATTATTTCGTTTCTAATCTCATCTTTTACGTTTAGTCTCCTCCATCTATTTCTAAGTGCTATTGCTACATTTCTCTTGGCTTCATTTTGACCAATAATATATTTATCTAGCTCATTTACAATTTCTTGTGGAGTCATATTTTTTATTTTTTCCATAATTTAAATTTACATTCTTTTTATATTAAAATTAATAGAGATAGCGTTAGAACTTGAAATAGAATTTACTATTACTTTTGAGTAGTTAAAGTTAAATCTTTTCAAAATTAGTTCAATTCCGTAAGAAAAACCTCTTATTTTTTCTGAATTGGGTAAAACAAATCCTTTATCCATCTTTCTATTATAACCAATTTGCAAGTTTATGAATTTGGATATAAGTGCCTCTATTCCAAATGAGATATTATGGATATTATTATATAGGTACTTATATGGTTTTACATAAGTTATTGAAAACCTTAAGGGCATATGTTCTGGTTTAAATGTTGACCCAATCTTAAGAGTAGTAGGAAGTTCGATATTATTTTTATTTAAGATAATGCCAAAATTTGCAATAACTAGACCTATACTAAGTTTTTTCCCTTTATAAGGAAAATAAATCATACCAATATCTGATAATATTCCAGAACTTGAATTATTATAAATTCTTGAGTGGAAATATTTAATATTAGTGCCAATAAATAAATTAGATAAGTTAATGCTTTTGCCAAAAGTTATCATAACCTCTTTAGGATAGAAATTTCCTAATGAATTACCAAACATATCATAGCCAATAAATTTTCCGTGAGAAAAATATTTTATGCCAAAACCATAATTTCCAATATACTTTATACTATCGGAATAGAGAATACTAGATGAATTAATATCTAATATATAATTCAAGTAATTTATAGATATTTTATCCCGATTAAAGCTTATTAAAGCTGGATTTGAAAGGAAATAATTTTGATTTTCATAAAGAGAAATATTATTTCCTCCAAGAGCACTAATTTTTGCATTTTCAGATATCTCTATAAAATCTAAAGTTTCTGATTGCGAATATAATTTTGAACTAAATAAAATAAGTAAGAAAATAAATCTATTCAATTTAAATTTGGAATTATCTAATTATAATTAAACAAATAACTTATAAATGTCATTAAATATCACATAAGACATTAAACCAAGTAATATAATAACTCCAAATCTTGTAGAATATTCTAAAAATTTTTCTGTTGGTTTTCTTCCAGATATAATTTCATATAAAATGAAAGTTGCATGACCTCCATCTAGGGCCGGTATTGGTAAAAGGTTCATGAATGCTAAAACCATTGAAAGTAGACCAACTAATCTCCAAAAGTTTGACCAATCCCAACTTGATCCAAATATTTGAGCAATCCCAATTGGTCCACTAAGATTTTTTGATGGATCAATATCACCCGAAAACATTTTTCCAAAAGCTTTAATATTTATGAAGACAATGCTGAATGCTCTTTTTGAACCTAGAACTATTGACTCTCCGAAGTTATATTTTTTAGTACTGTATGAAAGAGGCTTACTCTTAATCATTATTCCAATTTTTCCATCTTTAGATACCTCAATAACTTTTTCAAAATTCTTATCGGATCTTCTAATAGTTGCCTGAATTATTGAACTAGTATTTCTATCTAAAATGGATTTGAGTTCGTAAAAATCGATAATATTTTTGTTGTCAATCTTAATTATTTCATCACCACTTAAAATACCTGCTTTATATGCATTCCCATCAATAAAGACACTATCAATGTAAAAAGGTGTTCTAGCTTTTAAAAATGAAGAAAGAGCCTCTTTGCTATTCATCTTATTGATAAAATTATTAGGTAATTTTATGTCAATTTCATTACTGCTTCTTAATATACTAAAGGTTGTATTATAATCTAAAAACAAATTTGGATTGAATAAGTCAGTATCTCTTTCCCAGTTTTCTCCATTAATTTTAAGAATTTTGTCACCTGTAATAAATCCTACTTCCTCACCAAGCTCTAATGCTAAAATACCATTTTTATTAATCTCGTCTTTTGATAAGTATACATCACCGTTATAAAATGTGATAATTGTGAAAATTATTAAACCTGTTATTACATTGAATAATATTCCACCAAGCATAACAATTAATCTTTGCCATGGTGGTTTTGATCTAAATTCCCAAGGTTCAGGAGGTTTATTTATATGTTCTGTGTCCATAGATTCATCAATGATTCCTGAAATTTTTACAAAACCCCCAAGAGGTATTGAACCTAATCCATATTCAGTACCTTTATAGTTTATACTCCATATTTTTGGAGGAAAACCAATAAAATATTTTTCAACTTTCATTCCAAAAATCTTTGCTGTTATTAGATGACCAAATTCATGAATTCCAACAATAATAGAAAGAGCTAGAATCATTTGTGCTGTCATTACTAATCCATCCATAATTATTTTTTATTAATTTTTTCTAATGTATATTTTCTGGTTTCCAAATCAGTTTCAATAAGTTGTTCAAGATTAGGGCTTGCAATATAGGATATTTTATTTAAAGAATCTTCAATTAGATTTGTCATATCCAAAAATTTAATTTTTCCATTTAAAAATGCCGATACCACAATTTCATTTGACGCATTTAGTATGCATGGAGAATTGCCTTCATTTTCACCCGCTTGATAAGCAAGTTTTAAATTTCTAAAAGTTTTAAATGATGGTTCTTCAAAGTTTAGTGAATTTGATTTATTAAAATCAAATCTAGGGTAGGTATTTTCTATCCTTTTAGGATATCCTAAAGCATACTGAATAGGTAATCTCATATCAGGTTCACCCAGTTGTGCTATTATGGAACCATCTTTAAATTGTACCATAGAATGAATAATTGATTCTGGATGTATAATAACTTCAATATTTTTTATTTCTATGTCAAATAAAAATCTTGCTTCTATAACCTCTAGCCCTTTGTTCATTAGAGTTGATGAATCAATTGTGACTTTATTCCCCATTACCCAGTTAGGATGTCTTAAAGCTTCTTCTTTTGTAACATTTTTTAGAAAATCTATGTCCTTTCCCCTAAAAGGACCTCCAGAAGCTGTTAGAATAAGTTTTTCAATTGATTTCTTTTCTTCTCCTTGTAAACACTGAAAGATGGCTGAGTGTTCTGAGTCAATAGGATAAATATTAGATCTTTTGTTTTTTAATAAACTCCTGATATAACTTCCTGCTATAACTAAAGTTTCTTTGTTTGCAAGTGCTATATCGATATTATTCTTTATTGCAGTTATTGTTGGTATTAATCCAGACTTTCCAACAAGTGCAGTAACAACCATATCAATATCACAATAATCAATGAAATTGTTTAGTGCATCTTCTCCATAAATAATATTAATATTTAGATGAGCTAATGAATCTTCTATTAATTTAAATTTTTTTTTGTTACCAAATATGATCGTTTTAGGGTTATACTTAATTGCTTGTTTGATTAGAAGTTTATAATTAGAATTTGCTGAAATTAATTCAATTTTAAATTCATTAGAATTATTAGATATAACATCTAATGTTTGAGTTCCAATGGAACCGGTTGATCCTAAAATAGCTATTTTTTTCATAAGTTATTCACCTTGATAATTTTATCAATTATTTTTCTGTCATTAGATATTCTCGGCACTTTATTTTGACCTCCCAACTTACCAATTGATCTCATAAAATTAATAAATGATTTCTTTTTAGCTATTGTAATTTTTAAACTTGATAGTACATTGTCCTGAATTAGGTCTCTATAATATGTATTTAGCTTTTGCATATTACTATCTAATTCTTTTTTAAATAACTTAATATTTTTTGGTTTTGATTCAAATTCTATTAACCACTCATGGTGAGACTTACCTTTATCATTGACTATTTTAGGACCTACTGTATATTCAACTACTTTTACTTCTTTAAATATGTTACATGTTTTTTTTAGTGAATTGTCCACTTCTTCAACAATCACATGTTCACCAAATGCAGATATATATTGTTTAGTTCTACCTGTTACTTTTATTTTCAGAGGATTTAATGAAGTAAACTTTATTGTATCTCCAATTGCATATGACCATAAACCTGCATTGGTAGTTATAATTAGTGAATAATTTTTGTTAAGCTCAACATCTCTCACATTAATTCTATGTGGTGATTTATTATTAATTTCATCCATGTCAATAAACTCATAATAAATTCCAGAGTTTGTTTGTAGAATTAAATCATCTTCATTAATCACATTTTGATATGCAAAGAATCCTTCGGATGCAGGAAATGTTTCAAGAGTATCTATTTCTTTTCCTATAGAGTGAAATAAATTAGCTTTATATGGTTGAAAATTTACCCCACCATGACATAATAACTGAAGATTTGGAAAAATATCCTTTATTTTTTTTCTTGTTTTCTTGTACAACACATCAAAATACATTTGTACCCATGGAGGAATTCCTCCAATCACTCTTAAATCCTTACCAAGAGTTTCTTCAGCAATTTTATCTATTTTTTCTTCCCAGTTTTTAATAATATTTGTCTTATTAGTTGGCAATAACATGCTCTTTAAATAAAATGGTTGATGATGATTAACTATTCCTGATAATCTACCCATCCTTATTCCATTTTTCTCTTTTAGATTAGGAGATCCGGATATAAACATAGCCTTACCTTTAGCTAAGCCTAAAGATTTTGTTTGATTTATATAGTCAAATAATAGATATCCAGCAGAATTTATTTGATTTTTTATAGATTCTTTAGTAATGGGAATAAATTTTTCTCCAGATGTTGTGCCAGAGGTTTTTGCAAAATATAATGGTGTGCCAGGCCATAAAATATTTTTTTTCCCTTTACGTATTTTTTCAATATAACTTTTAAGTTTTTCATAATCTCTTATAGGAACTCTAAATTTAAAATCTTGATAGTTTTTAATTTTATTAAAATTATGATTTTTACCAAATAGAGTATTTTTTGATTTTCTTATAAGATTAATTAAAAGTTTTTCTTGGATATATGCTGTTTCTTTCTGAGTAAATTTTTTTACACCATATGACTTATCGAGAGAAAGAATGAAATCATATATTTTATGTAAAATTTTGTCAATCATACTTTAATCATTTGTCTCAAATATGCATAAATAATTATCAAAAGACTTAAAATAATTATCATAAATTAAACTATTCTTAATCTACATGTACTAATTTTACTTCTTGTTTAAATTAAATTTTATTAATTATGAAAAGTTTACTACCTTATTTATGTCTTCTCACTATACTATTTCTTGGTTGTACAAATCAAAATCCTGATTATGAGAGGAATTTAGAAACTGCTAAAATGCTGTTTAAGTTACATGAAGAAGAAAACTTAGAAGCACAGTTAGATCTTGTAAGTCAAGATATTGAAAGTATACCACCAGTTTATGGTTCATCTCCCGTTAACTATGAAGGTTATAAAGCAATGCTAAAAGGATATCATGATGGTTTTGAAGAAATAAAGTATACGCCGAATGTATGGCTTCCAGGTACTGATAGTTTAGGAAATCTTGATGGAAGTGTTAGAACATATGGTAATTGGAAGGCGGTTAATTCTGCTACTGGCAAAAAAATAAATCTTAATGGTTACTGGTATTTTAATTTTGACGCCTCAGGAAAAATTATTGTTCAAGGAGATTTCTTTGATTTTGGAGGAATGTATGATGCTGTATATCCTAAGAATCTTGTGTTTGCTAATGTTTCTATTAAAAAGGATAAAAAAGATGAAATGATGACTTTGTTAAAAAGTGAGGGTGGTTTACCAGCTACTCGAGCATATGAAGGTTGTATATCTGCAGAGATGGTTTATAATGCTGAGTCTAACTCTGTTTGGGTTGTATCTAATTGGGTATCTAATGATAATTATTTGAAATATTTAGATTGGAGACAGAATTCAGATCAATATAAAATAATTGAAAAGATGACTCCTTTAATGAATGGTGGACAAAGTGGTTTAACTATTGGGCATACTAATAGTGATTATACATCTTTTTAAGATATATTTTTTTTCAATAAAAAAAGCACCCAGAGGGTGCTTTTTTTGTAAGAGATAGATGATTATGAAAAGAATATTTTTTGATTTAGCTATTTATCCCATTGAAGAAATCCTTTTATTTATTTCTTTAATATTATTTCTGAAAACTGAATCAGTGTCAATCATATCATTTACTGACTGAACAGCATGAATGACTGTACTATGATCCCTTCCTCCAAAATGAAATCCTATTGATTTTAAAGAATTATTTGTAAAATCTTTGGAAAAATACATTGCGACTTGTCTAGCAATAACAATTTCTTTTTTTCTTGCCTTATCCTTCATTTGTTCTATACTTATACTAAAGAATTTAGAAACAATTTCTTGTATGTAATTAATATTTATTTTCTTTTTTGTGTTTTTAACTATTTTATTAATAACAGATTTTGTTAGTTCTAAATTAATCTCTTTTTTAATTATAGTTGAATGTGCAAGTAATGAAATCAAAACTCCTTCTAATTCTCTAACGTTTGTTTCGACTTGAAGAGCAATATAATCTACTATATCTTTAGAAATTTTAATTTTATCATTATCTATTTTATGATTTAAAATGTCTAATCTAGTCTCAAAATCTGGTTTTTCTAATTCTAAAGTTAGACCTGATTTAAATCTACTTATAAGTCTTTGCTCTAGTCCATTTAAATCAGCAGGAGATTGATCAGCAGATAAAATAATCTGCTTTTCATTTAAATTTAGTTGGTTGAAGATATGAAAAAAGACTTCTTGAGTTTTTGCTTTTCCTCTAAAGAATTGAACATCATCAATTATCAGGCAGTCAATATTAATGTAGAATTTTGTAAAATCTTTAAGTTTATTTTCTTTTAATGCATCAATGAATTGATTAGCAAACTTTTCTGATGTTACATAGTAAACCGCTAAATCTTTATTTTTAGAAATCTTATTTCCAATGGATTGAATTAAGTGAGTTTTTCCAAGGCCAACATCTCCATATACCATTAATGGGTTAAATGGATTATCACCAGGGTTTTCACAAATTCTTTTTCCAGCAGCTTTAGCAACACTATTGCATTTTCCACTAATAAAATTTTTAAAGGTGAATCTTTCATTAAGGTTATTAAATTTTTTTGGAGAAGATACCTTAATAAACTTTTGTTCAATTTCATTCAACTTTTTCTCAACTTTACCATTCTTTGATACCAGATATTGAATTTTTCCATTCTTACCAAGTACAGATTTAATTACTTCATCAAGGAGATTGATATAATGTTCTTCAATCCATTCATAAAAAAATTTATTTGGAACTTCTAAGGTTAAAGTCTTCTCTTTATATTCAATGGGTCTTATTGGTTTGAACCAAGTAGTAAAACTTTGAATACCTATTCTGGTTTTAATTAAAGACAAACAATTTCCCCAATGCTTTAAATGCATCTATTTTTGATTAGTGGTTTATAAAAATTTTGCTATTTGTTAAAATAGGGAGTCAAATATTAATCATTTTTATTAATTAAAAAAATTTTTTTACTATTGACTTTTTAAATTATATCTCTAGTTTAAAAAAAATAAGATTTTATTTAAAAAATCTTTGAAAAATACAATAAGTTTTTTTTCTTCTTTTTAAGAGACTAAATTTGTCTCTCAAAAAAAAATCATGTGGTCTAGTGCTTCATTTATTTCTATTGAAAATCTAACAAATTCTACTTGGAAATTTGTGATAAAACCCAATGATAATTTTAAATATGCTCCTGGTCAGTTTATACAAATCAAAATTAAAGATATTGTTAGAAGCTATTCAATTGCATCATACAATTTGTCTGAAAATATTTTTGAATTATTAATTGTAAAACTAGAAGGCGGTATTATGACTAAAATATTATTTGAAGAAATAAATGAGGGTGATAAATTAGAAATTAAGGGACCCATAGGAAGATTTATTTTACCTGAAAAAATTGATGGAGATATATTTTTAATTTGTACTGGAACTGGACTTGCGCCATTTAGAAGTATGCTTCAATATATAATACAAAATAAAATATTAACTCAAAGAATTTATTTGATTTTTGGTACTAGAACTAAAAATAACCTTCTGTGTTATAATGAGATAATTGATATGCAAAATTATATATCGAATTTAAAATATATACCTGTGTTATCAAGAGAAAATTGGGAGGGAAAGAGCGGATATGTTCATAATCAATATTTAAATATTATAAATCAAGAAAATCCTAAAAACCCAATATTTTATTTATGTGGTTGGAGAAATATGGTGAGAGAAGCTCGAAATAATTTAAAAGAATTAGGATTTGAATCTAAAAAAATTAAATTAGAGATATACGATTAAAATGAAATATAAAATTAAACACGAATGTGGAATAGTCTTTCTGAGGCTTAGAAAACCTCTTCAATATTTTATTGATAAATACCAATCACCAACTTATGCAGTAAATAAAATGTTTCTAATGATGCATAAGCAAAGGAATAGGGGTCAAGATGGAGCTGGAATTGCCTCATTGAAATTAAATACAAATCCGGGAAGAAAATATATAAGTAGATATAGATCGATTAAGAAAGATTCAATCCAAGATATATTTACTAAAATCAACAAGAAATTTATTAAGGCTCAAGAGAATCCCAACTTTGTATTAGAAGAAAAATGGTTAAAAAGAAATGTTGCTTTTACAGGTGAACTATGGTTGGGTCATCTTAGATATGGTACTTTTGGAGGAAATTCAATAGAAAATTGTGCTCCAACATTAAGGCAAAATAATTGGAAATCAAAAAATTTAATTTTTGCTGGTAATTTTAATATGACAAATTTGGATGATCTATTTCAAGTTTTGGTTGATTTGGGACAGAGCCCTAAAGAGAAATCAGATACAGTTACTATTCTTGAAAAGGTAGGACATTTTTTAGATGAAGAAAATAGTAGAATTTATAATAAATATTCAAACACAATAAAAAGAAAAGAAATATCAAATAAAATTGAAGATGAAATAGATCTTAAAATTGTACTAGAAAATTCTTTCAAAGACTTTGATGGAGGATATGCTCTTGCTGGACTAGTTGGTCATGGCTCATCATTTGTTGCTAGAGATCCATCAGGCATAAGACCACTTTATTACTATGCAAATGATGAAATTGTTGTTGCTACAAGTGAGAGACCACCTATAAAGACTGCTTTTCAATGTAAATTCTCAGAAATTAATGAAGTTGACCCTGGCCATGCACTAATTGTCAATAAGGATGGAAGTTACTCAATTAAGAAATTTATTGATAAAAAAGACAAAAAGGCATGCTCTTTTGAGAGAATTTATTTTTCCAGAGGAAATGATCCAGATATATATAAGGAGAGAAAAAAACTTGGTAAATTTCTAGTTCCTCAGATATTAGATGCAATAGATGATGACATAAAAAATACAATTTTTTCATATATTCCTAATACAGCGGAAACCTGTTTTTATGGTATGATTGAAGGGTTAAAAGATTATGTAGTTGATAAAAAAAAG
>MDTE01018330.1_pt1 | contig 11694 bp, 6 predicted proteins | sample 811231 | NCBI WGS metagenome assembly MDTE01 (sample SAMN05326651, study PRJNA326480) | marine metagenome | isolation source: seawater | place: Indian Ocean: Red Sea | collected 2010
CCGCAGTGAATTCCCGGGTCCCCAAGTGGACCGACCGCGTTGGCGGGATGGAACTGGTTCAGCAAGCCCGCACACTCCAGCCGAAGCTTACAACACTGGGCGCACGCCAGGCTGCCGCCGTGCAGTTCGACGGTTCGTTTCTCAAGGCTGCTGCCGCGACCGCCTCTTTCCTGGGAGACAAATCCGGCAGCGTCGTCATGATCCTGACGGCAACTCACCAGGACGAGGGATACGGATTCGAAGTCGGAGGCGATGGCCAGTTTCTCTCGACCGTCATTTATCCCACCGCACGCAAAACACGATCCCTGGAGGACCTGGTCAACGACCCCGCCGCACCCGGCATCACCGAGGAGCAGCGTCACCGCTTCAAGATGCTCTCGATCAGACAGCGTGCCATCCCGGTCGACATCAAGAGGCTCCAGCCAAAGGCCATGTCGCTGCGGCACACGTTTGGCCCTCCCTACGAACCGGGAGTCCCGACGTCCCGGGTGATGATCCGTGGCGAATACAACAACCCCGGCGAGGTGGTGAAGCCGGGGTTCCTGAGTGTCGTCACAGGGCACCAGGACCCCGCTCCGATCCGCCTCGACCCCTTCAAACGCTGGCCGACTCGCAGCCGACGGATGGCATTGGCGAAGTGGATTGCCAGCCGCGACAATCCACTCACGGCCAGGGTCATGGCCAATCGACTGTGGCACTGGCACTTCGGCCAGGGGATCGTGGCCACCCCGAGCGATTTTGGGACGATGAGAATCGGCCCGAGCCACGAGACGCTGCTCGATTGGCTGGCTCACAAGTTCGTCACCTCCGGCTGGCGACTCAAGACGATGCACCGCCTGATGGTGCTCTCCGCAGCCTACCGCCAAGCCTCGTCGGCCGAAAACCCGAAGGCCTCAAGTACCGATCCGGCCAACCGTCTCCTGTGGAGGTTTCGCAGACGGCGTCTTGAGGCCGAGGCAGTGCGAGACAGTGTGCTTTCCGTCAGTGGTCGCCTGAACCCTGAGCATTTTGGGTTGCCGATCTTCCCCATGCTCCCCGATGACGTGGCCGACCGCGTGAAATGGGATTCGAGCAAGTGGTTCACGCACGATGACGGGCGGAGTCGCAAACGGAGCATCTACATCTACCAGCAGCGTTCTCTCAGCATGCCATTTATGCAGGCTTTCGACGCCCTCGTGTGCGAGCAGTCGCGCCCACGTCGTCGTGCCTCGGTCACCCCACTGCAAGCCCTGGCCATGTACAACGGGCGCTTCGTCAACCAGGAAGCTCACCACTTCGCCGCTCGGATACTCAAGTTGGCCGGCGATGACGTGGATCGCCAAATCGAGGTGGCGTTTGAAGTGGCCTATTCACGATCCCCTTCTGCCGACGAACGCCATCGCTTGAAGGCCTTCCTGGCATCGGCCTCTTCGAATCCGCTCGTGGGCCTCTGCCGTGTGCTGCTCAACAGCAACGAATTTGTCTATGTCGACTAGACCGCAAACCGCGGTCGTTCCCAGGCTCCCTCCTATGACAGTTCTCCCCCCTGCCGCCTCACGGCGAGACTTCTTGTCGCATTCCTGGAATGGCCTGGGGGCCCTCGCGCTGACCGGGTTGACCGCCGACGCGGCGCGTCGCGACGGAGACCTGCCGTCATCGGTCTCCAGTCCACTTGCTGGACAGGTGGCTCACAAGCCACGACGAGCCAAGCATTGCATCTTTCTGTTCATGCAGGGAGGCGTGAGCCAGGTGGACTCATTCGAGCACAAACCGCTGCTGAACAAGTTGCACGGCAAGCCACTCAATCGAACGCCAGACCTCATCGGCGAACTCCAGGGACGGCTGACTTTTCCGCACGCCATCGTGGGCAGCCCGTTCCAATTCAAGCAGTGCGGCGAATCAGGGCACCAATTCTCTGAACTCTTCCCGCACCTCAGAAAACATGCCGACCGCCTGGGCTTCATCCACGGGATCAAGACCGACAACCAGAATCACGGCCCCTCGACCCTGCACGTGACCACAGGCAGCCAGTTTCCCGGCAGCCCATCTGTCGGTTCCTGGATGACGTATGGTCTCGGCACGCTCAACCAGGACATGCCCGGATACGTCGTCATCCAGGACCCTCGTGGGGCACCGATGAACGGCGCCGCGGTCTGGGCCAATGGGTACCTGCCGGCCGCGTACCAGGGCACGCTGCTCCGTCCGACCGGAACTCCGATCCTGAATCTCGACAGCCCGCGAGGCCTGACGCGACCGGAACAGCGGCGAGAACTCGACGTGCTGGGCTACCTCAACAAGCGTCACATGGAGCTACGGCCGAACACGTCAGAACTCGAGGCCCGCATCAACGCCTATGAGCTCGCATTTCGCATGCAAGCGAGGGCCCCCGGAGTCGTCGACCTCAGCCGGGAACCCTCCCACATCCATTCCCTTTACGGCCTCGACGACCCGTCGACCGCAGCCTTCGGCCGCCAGTGCCTGCTCGCACGCAGGATGGTCGAACACGGGGTGCGGTACACCATGCTGATCCATGGCGTCCAAAACAACGTCTACAGCTGGGACGACCACGGCGATGTTCGTGGCCGCATGATCCGCCACAGCAAGGAAGTCGACCAGCCGGTCGCCGCCCTGCTGACCGATCTCGATCAACGTGGGCTTCTCGAGGAGACCCTCGTCGTGTGGGCCTCGGAAATGGGTCGAACACCATTTGTCAACGGCGGCCTCGGGGGACGACCTGGACGCGAGCACAACTCGTGGGCCCTCGTGATGTGGATGGCTGGAGGCAATGTCCGAGGCGGTGCCCGCGTGGGTGCGACCGACGAATTCGGTCTGCGAGCCCGGGACGAACAGATTCCGATCCGAAATGTGCACGCGACGATCCTCGACCTAATGGGACTCGACGACGAGGACCTCAGGTATCTGCACGCGGGCCGTTTGAGACAGCTGACAGACATTGGCGGCGAGGTGCTGGACGACCTGGTTTCCTGACCGGGTTGTGTTCTCTCGCCCGGCCCACCGCGCCCGCTTGCGTCGCACCGCGTGGCACGGTGCAATGTCCTCTCATACCAACCGCTCTCCATCGCCCGGAGCCCGACCGATGCGTTTCCTGACACTTGCCTTGCTGGCCCTCATCATGACCGACACCTCCGCCACGCGAGCCGACAACCAGCTCCTGTACCTGGCTTCCACCGCTGACAAGACGATCGTCGCCTACGAGATCGACGACGACTCGGGGCTTCTGTCGCAGAGGTTTTCCGTCGACCTGCCGGGCAACGGCGGTGCCATGGCCTTTTCTCCCGACAAGTCTTTTGTGTATGCCAGCGTCACCGGCCTGCCGGGCAACGCGGCCGGAGTGGCCACGTTGGCTCGCGCCAAGGACGGCACGCTGAAGCTGATTGACACCGCCAAGATCACCTCGCGGCCACCCTACATCCAGGTCGACCCGACCGGACAGTTCCTTCTTGCGGCACACTATGGCGCCGGCGACGTGACCATGTATCGCGTCACGGACGGAGTCGCCACCTCGAAGCTGCTCTCTCACATCAAGACCGAAAAGACCGCCCACTGCATCGAACTCGACCCCAGCGGCAAGTACGTCTACGTGCCGCACACCGCGCCCAACAAGGTCTACCAGTTCGTCCTCGACACGAAGGCCGGGAAACTCGTCCCGAATGATCCCCCGTTCGTCGACGGCCCAGATAAGGATCACCGGTACCACGAGCCGCGACACTACAAACACCACCCCAAGCTGCCCTTCGGCTACACCTCCAATGAGAACGGCGGTGGCATCACAAAGTGGGCCTTTGACAACAAGACGGGACGGCTGACGAGAAAGACGACGCTGTCGACCTTGCTTCCGAACCACAAGGGCTCGAGCCACGCCGCCGACATTCAGATCACGCCGAATGGTCGTTTCGCCTACGTGTCGAATCGCTGCACAACGGAATTGAAAGATGGCCAAAAACCGGACGACACGATCTGTGCGGTCGCCATCGATCGCAAGACGGGCGACATGACCATCGTGGGCCACTACGCCACCGGGTTCTTCCCCCGCGCCACGTGTATCGATCTCGAGGGCAAGTTCTTTTTTGCCTGCGGTCAGCGCAGCAACGACCTGCACACGTACCGCATCAACCGGAAGACGGGAGCCCTGGAGCCGATCAAGGTCTACAAGACGGGCGGTACACCGATCTGGGTGATGTGTGCAGAGGCAGACTGACCAACCGTTCACCGGCCGCGTGACTTGATCCGCTCAAGCGTGCGACGGTAACGCCGCACCATTTCCGTTCGTCTCCACTCGAGAAACCTGCGTTCCACCTTGTCGCGTTGGCTTCGATTGCGAGACCTGCGGCGGACAGTGATCGTGCCAAGAGTCACGCCGTCTTCCTTCCGGTCGACCGCCGTGATCTGCCCCTGGTCGACAACCAAGGTCACGCCGACGTTGGCCTCCACCACGGGGATCCCGTTTTCGCGGCCCCGGCTGAGCACCGCCTGGTCCTGTGCCGCAGATCGTGAGCCGAACGAGGGAATCACGAGAAATTCGGCACCGTCTTCTGCAGGAATCGCCGCGAGCATCGGATTCCATCGGTCGTTGCAGATCATCACGCCGCAGCGCCCCAAGGGCGTGTCGAACGCGCGGCTCCTGGCACCGAGCCGATTGAACCACCAGGCGTCGTGGTACCCCTCGGCCAACTGCATCTTGTGATAGCGACCGCAGATGTCACCGTCGTCATCGATGAAGACGGCGCAGTTGAAGACATCTCCATTGATCTTTTCAGCAAAGCCAAACACGACGCACATGTCGAGTTCCTTGGCCAGGGACCGAAACCGCTTGATCATCGGCGAGTCAATCTCGAGGGCCACATTCTTCATCTGCTCGGCATCGGCTTCTCCCGCGATAATCTCGTTGACGACGTAGCCCTCGAGGATCCCCTCGGGTGCCACTGCGAGCTGGGCACCTTGACGGGCCGCTTCACGGAACTTCGCCTCCAACTTGTCTGCGTTGGCCTCCAGGTGAAACTTCTTCGGGACAAACGAAACCGCTGCCACTCGAATCGACCTTGGCCGCTTCTCGCCACTCATCACGTTGTCTCCTCCACCCATGCCCGCCATCAGCATGACGACCACCAGGCCCGCACGCAGCTTACAGTTTGGCATCACGCACCTCGCTCGCCTTCCAGGAGGGCTGCATGCTACCGCGGCATCACCGCGCAAGCCACAAGTGCCCAGCGCGTATCGACGTATCGGCCCCCTGCGTTCGTCGTGTATCCTGCTGGGGCGCCCCCAAATCAATAACCGCCGAACATGTCGACGCAGACGCACTCTTTCCGCACGATCGCCCACCGGCACGTCGCTGCCACACGCCCCTCGCTGATCGCGAGCGGCGGGGACGTGACGTTCGCTATTGCGTTTCTGCTGTCTGCGTTCGCGGCGATCACGGCCGGTTCCACCAGCGGTGCTCTGGCGAGCGAGCCACTATCGGCGGAGGACCAGGAGTTCTTCGAAGCTCGCGTCCGTCCGCTTCTGATCAAGCACTGCCACGAATGCCATTCTGCAGCCTCAGATCCCATCGAAGGGGGGCTCCGTCTCGACAGTCGGCCAGGTTGGCAGCGTGGCGGTGATTCGGGCGTCGCCATCGTGCCGGGGCGCCCTGAAAAGAGTCTCCTGATCAAGGCCATCTCGTACACGGACGAAGACCTGGCAATGCCGCCGTCAGGTGCACTCTCGCCGGCCGAAGTCAAGGTGCTTCGTGAGTGGGTCCATCGGGGTGCGCCTGACCCTCGCACGACCTCCCGATCCCGGTCGGCCACAGGCGGCATCGACTGGGACCAGGGGCGCAAGCACTGGGCATTCCAACCGATCAGGACCGCATCCCCTCCAGCGATCCGCCAGCCGTTGCGTGCCTCCTCGCCGATCGACCAATTCGTGCTCGCCAGGCTCGACCAGATTGCCCTGACGCCGGTCGGCAGAGCATCACGGGCGGCCCTCATCCGGCGACTGACCATCGACCTCACCGGTGTGCCTCCAACGGTCCACGAGCTCGCCACCTTCCTCAACGACACCTCGCCCGAGGCCTGGTCTCGCCAGGTAGACCGTCTTCTCGCCGACCCGTCTTACGGACAGGTCTGGGGTCGACACTGGCTCGACGTGGTCCGCTACGCAGACGACCAGTTGCGAACCGAATTCTATTATCGTCCGCTCCCCCATGCCTGGCGATATCGCGACTGGGTCGTCAACGCCCTCAATGCCGACATGCCCTACGACCGCTTTGTCACGCTGCAGCTCGCCGGAGATCTGCTTGGCAGCGAACAGGCCCCAGACGGTCCAGTGGCCGTCGGATTCCTGGCACTCGGCATGATGTACCAGGACGACGGCGGCACTCCCGACGGTGTGGCGATCGCCCGCGCCGAGACGCTCGACGACCGCGTCGACACGGTCACACGAGGACTGCTGGCCCTCACCGTCTCCTGTGCTCGCTGTCACGACCACAAGTTCGACCCGGTCCCCACGGCCGACTACTACGCGCTGGCCGGCATTTTCAACAACACCGCGTATGTCGACGAATTGGCTTTGATCAAGCCATCTGACGCAAGCGTGCTCGAGAAACTCAGCGGACGGATCGCCAGTCTCAACAAACAGTTGCAGACTGCCAAGAAGGATGACAAGCAGGAAGAAATGGCTCGTCTCTCCTTGTTACTCAACGAGGCTCACCACGAATCGACCACCCGCTTCCCTCGAGTCCATTCCGTCAAGGACTCCGGAGACACCGACATGCGGGTCGCCCTGCGTGGTGACCTCAGGAAACCGGGGCCCGTGGCGCCGCGTGGGTTTCTCAAGATCCTCGAAGCGTCTCGTCGCCAGGATTATCGTGACGGCAGTGGGAGAAAGGCCCTGGCCGAGTCGATCACCGGCCGAACCAATCCGCTGACAGCCCGCGTCATCGTCAACCGCCTGTGGCAGCACCATTTCGGCAGCGGTCTCGTGGCGACGGCGAGTAACTTTGGCGCCGCCGGATCGCCCCCCAGCCACCCGGCGCTGCTGGACTGGCTCGCCTCTCGCCTGATCACGACCGACTGGTCTCTGAAACAGATCCATCGAGAGATCCTGGTTTCGGACACCTATTGTCGCTCGTCCATGACGACCCCCCGTCATCTTGCCGTGGATCCAGGCAACAAGTTCCTGTGGCGGATGCCGAGGAAACGCATGGAAATCGAGTCGTGGCGTGACGCGATGCTACTCGTCTCCGGCTCACTGGACCGCAGCCTCGCGGGCCCTCCCGCCACGGACCTCCTCGCCTCAAAACGCCGAACTCTCTACACCGCCATTCACCGTGACGTCCAGACGACCTCTGACAAGCTCCTGAGGCTCTTTGATTTTCCGAATCCACGAATCAGTAGCGGGGGGCGAACCAGCACGACGATTCCGCAACAACAGCTCTTTTCTCTCAACAGCCCATTCATCGTCGCCAGGGCACGTGAACTCGCCTCGCGAACCTCCGCTGGTTCCGACGCACTGGAAGATCGAGTCACCCGCGCAATTCGTCTCACGATGAATCGCGATCCCAGTCGCAGAGAACTCCAGATCGCATTGGCTTACCTGCGAAGCGATCCTGACGCACTCTCAGCAGGCTCCTCTCTGACACGGTGGCAACGATATTGCCAGGTTCTACTCGGCACCAACGAATTCGTATTTCGACCATGACGATGAATCCCCAGCATTCCGCATCCTCGACTTGTGGACCGTCGCCGTCTTCCCCGGACGCCATTTCGACGCTGACGCGTCGCAGTTGGCTCGCCCGAGGCACTGTCGGCACTGGACTGCTGGGCCTGTCCACGCTGCTGGACTCACCCTGCCGCGCAAGCGTGACGTCGGCGTCGCCGCACCGTCCTGCCAAGGCCAAGCGAGTCATCCACCTCCTGATGAACGGTGGCCCCTCACACCTCGATACGTTTGACCCAAAGCCCCTGCTGGCCCGTCACGCCGGAGAACGTCCGACAACTGTCGACCTGAAGACGCAACGCAAGACGACAGGTATCCTGCCATCTCCGTTTCGCTTCAGGCAATACGGCGAGTCGGGTCATTTCGTCAGCGAGCTGTTCCCCCACGTGGCGCGGCATGCGGACAAGCTCTGCATGGTTCATTCCATGCACACGGACATCCCTGAGCACATCTCCGGGCTCCTGATGATGAACGTCGGCGCCAATCAGCCGACTCGCCCGAGTTGGGGTTCGTGGCTCAGTTATGGCCTGGGCACCGAAAACCAGGACCTTCCTTCCTTCGTCGTTCTCAGCCATAACGGCGACCCGCGACCGGGCCCGACCGGCTGGAGCAGCAGCTTTCTTCCAGGCGTCCACTCCGGGGCGTTCATCGACACCCACAACCTCGATCCGCAGCAGGTCCTCGCCAACATCCGCAACCCGGATCTCAACCGGGAGACCCAAAAACGCCAATTTGACCTGTTGCAGCAGATGAACCGACTCGACCTGGATCGCTCGGGAGCCGACCAGGCACTCCAGGCCCGGATCCAGTCGCTCGAGCTCGCCTTTCGCATGCAGTTTGCGGCCCCGGAGGCCTTCGACATTTCACGAGAATCCAAGGCCACTCACGACCTGTACGGCATCTCGTCGCAGCCCACCAAGGGCGTTGCCGGAGGCCGCAAGTACGGGGGGTTCGCAGAGGGCGCGCTGATTGCCAGGCGGCTGTCCGAACGCGGCGTGCGGGTCGTTCAGCTCGCCTTTGCGCCCGACATCCCGTGGGACGACCACACCGACATCAACGACCATCGCCCCAAGGCCTTCGAGTGCGACCGGGCCATCGCCGCTCTGCTCACCGACCTCGAGAGCCGCGGGCTGCTGGACGAGACCCTGGTTCTCTGGGGTGGCGAGTTCGGCAGGACGCCGACCACGGACGTCACCGCGTCGAAGCCCGGTCGCGACCACAACCATTTCGGATTCACCGTCTGGATGGCCGGTGGCGGCGTCCGCGCCGGCACCCGATTCGGCGCCACGGACGAATTCGGAATGCGTGCGGTCGAAAACCGGATGCACGTACGCGACCTGCACGCCACCATGCTTCACCTGATGGGCCTTGATCACGAGCGGCTCACGTTCCGTCATTCCGGCAGGGACTTTCGACTGACCGACGTCGGCGGTCGTGTCGTCCGTGAGCTCATTGCCTGACACCGGCCGGCCTGATCCCGCCCCACTCAACGGATCCTTTCCTATGCCCGTCTCCAAGTCACCATTCCGACCGCACGCCACTGTCTGGGCATTGATGCTCCTGGCTCCGGTGGCTCGCGGCGACCTCCCACACGCCACACCGGTCGCTGTCGGACTCAACCCGTCAGCCATCAGGGAAGCCGAGACGGTGATCGCTCGGCAAGTGGAACAAGGCGACATCGCCGGCGTGTCGTTGTGCGTGATGCGCAGCGGACGAGTGGCCCACCTGAAGGCCTACGGATTCCGCGACGCCCTCGACAGACTGCCGGCGCGGACCGACGACATCTATCGCATCTACTCGATGTCCAAGCCCATTGTCTCGGTGGCGGCCATGCAGCTGTGGGAACAAGGGCACTTTGAGCTCGATGATCCACTCGCAGACTACATCCCCGCCTTCCGCCACATGCGCGTGTTGGAAACCACGCGGGACGCCAACGGCAAGCCGGCGCATCGGCTGGTTCCTGCCAAACGCGAGATCACCATCCGTGACGTGTTTCGCCACACGACGGGCATTGCCTATGGCGGAAGCCTCCCAGAGCCGGTCAATCGGCACTACGTCGCCAACGACCTCGTCTATTGGTACGAGGGCATGTACGCCCCGAAGTGCTCACTGCTCGACGGCATGACACGCCTCGGACGTGTCCCGCTGCTGCACCATCCCGGTGCCAGGTGGACCTATGGACTCAATGTCGACATTCTCGGCCGCCTCATAGAAGTGTGGACCGGTCAGCAGTTGTCGGCTCACCTCTCATCGAGCCTCTTTGGCCCACTCGGAATGACAGACACAGCGTTTCACGTGCCCGACGGCAAGCTCCACCGATTCGGCCCGGTTCATGACAAGAAGAACGGCGCGTTTTACCGGATCTCCGCTGCCCATTCGAGTCCGTATCAACACCCGCCTCAGTGGGAATCGGGAGGAGGAGGTCTCGTTGGGACCATCACCGACTACGCCCGATTCTGCCAGGCGGTCCTCGACAGCTACCACGGACGTGGGTCTCATCCTGTCCTGAAGCCCGAGACGACACGCCTGATGTTCAGCAACCAGCTGCCAAAAGCCGAGTCGCGTCGCTTCGGGCTCGGCTTCGGAGTTGTCGAGTTTGACATAGGTGAAAAGGACTCCAGGCGGCGACGGACTGCCTACCGCTGGGGCGGATACGCCAGCACAAAGTTCCACATCATTCCAAGCGAGGAACTGATCCTGGTCACCATGCGACAGCGGATCCCAGGCAACGCGGTGACCTGGAACAAGATCGTCCCGATCCTGCATCGAGGCCTTCGGCCCCTGGCGCACGCCACCGAGAAATAAAAGTTGGCGGCTGCACGTCACTTCTTGTCTGCTGCCAGGCAATAGAGCTTGCGAGCCCCGCGGAGAAACATCTCCCTGCCGACGATGGCGGCCGAGGCGCTGAAGCTGTCGTTGAGCACGTTTCTCGCCAGGAATTTCGGATTCGCATCTCCGCTGATCACCAATGTCGCCCCTTGGCGATCGGTGATGTAAATCCTGTTGGAGGCCGCTACCGGAGACGAGTAGATGTCGCTGACACCCCCCAGGCGAAACGGCCCGGTCGCCTCATTGCCGGTCTTCGTTTCGAGTCTCGTGAGAATCCCCTGGTAGTGCCTGAGGAAATAGAGTCCTCCCTGGTAGAGCAGGGGAGAGGGCACATACGGTGTGCGTTGACGCGTGCTCCACGCAACATGCTTCGTGCCGGTCAAGTCGCCACTGGCCCCTTTCAAGGTGACCCCCATCATGATCCGAGTGTCATAGCTGCTTCCGGCAAACACCATGCCCGCCGCGTACACCGGCGTCGCCACGATGTTGTTGGACAGCCCCGCACACTTCCAGAGGACCTTGCCCGTCTCCAGTTCGTATCCACGCAGGAATTTCGTACCCGAGACAACAACCACCTTGCGCCCTTCGTAGTTGATCACGATCGGTGACGACCAAGACGTCACTTCGTCGCGGTCGGCCTGCCAGCGGATCTTGCCGCTGGACGCATCGAACGCCACGATCCGGGACTGCCCCTGGTGGTCCCAGTTGACGACAAGCACACCGTCTTCGAGAGCCGGCGACGCTCCTTCTCCATGATTGTGCTTGGTGGCCATCTTCCCGAGCCGTTTGGACCACACGACATCACCTCGGAAATCGAGGCAGTAGAGTCCGTGAGATCCAAAGAACGCAAACAGGTGCTTGCCGTCGGTCACCGGGGAATGTGAGGCCAGTGTCCCGGTGTAGTGGCCTCCCTCATGAGGCAACGTCTCGAGCAGGGTCTTCGACCAGAGTGGCTTTCCTGTCTTCCGATCAAAGGCCACCCCGACGAAGCGGTGTTTCTGTGTCACCGGCACGTTGTCATGTGCCCCGGGATCCGGATCGGGCTTGGCCTCGACCTTCGGCCCGAACGGCACCGCCGCGGTGACAAACACGACGTCACCCCACACCACCGGGCTGGAATGTCCCGGTCCCGGAAGACGACTCTTCCACTTCACATTCTTGATCTCG
>MDTE01017793.1_pt1 | contig 11693 bp, 9 predicted proteins | sample 811231 | NCBI WGS metagenome assembly MDTE01 (sample SAMN05326651, study PRJNA326480) | marine metagenome | isolation source: seawater | place: Indian Ocean: Red Sea | collected 2010
GCAGGACAGCCTGGTGGTGACCCAGCACGCCTACATGGGCGACATCACCTACCAGAACGCCTCCTGCCAGCTCTATCCCATCCTCAAACGCCCTGACGAAAAGGCCGTGACCGAGCGCGCCTACGACAACCCCAAGTTCGTCGAGGATGTCGTCCGCGACACCGGCAGCGATCTCTTCGAACTGCTGCGCGACGGCAAGATCTCGTGGTTCTACACCTCCAGCAACAACTACGAAAGCATCCACAATCACGACGCTTTCGCGAAGATTGAAAGAGGCAACCGTGGTCCTCTTCTGACCCACCGGGAGCAGGTTGAGACCGAAAGCCTGCTGTAAAGACTCCCCCTCTCACAGCCAGCGGGACTAGCACCGCAAACGGAAAGGGGCCGGCGAGCGCACTCGCCGACCCTCTCCTGCTCATCAACCATATCCGGTATCGTAGGTCTCCCGCCTAGGTCTCCAGCAGCCGAGGCAACAGCTCCACGAGATTACAAGGCTGATTCCGCTTGTCCAGCTGATCCCCGATCAACCGATCCCAGGCCGTAGCACAGGCTCCCGACGACCCGGGCAAACAGAACACGAACGTCCCATTCGACACCCCCGCAATCGCCCGCGACTGAATCGTCGATCCCCCAATCTCCTCGTAGGACAGCACCCGAAACACCTCACCGAAACCCTCTATTTCCTTGTCCAGGAGCGGCCGCACCGCCTCCGGCGTGCCGTCGCGCCCGGTCAGCCCGGTACCACCCGTGGTGATCACCACATGCGGATCTTCCTCTGCGCACCAGTGCGCGACGATCGCCCTGATCTTGTACACGTGGTCGATTTCGATCCGCTTCTCGAACAGGCGGTGACCGGCCGCCTCGAGCCGATCTACCAGCAGCCTGCCCGACTTGTCCGTCCTCTCGTCGCGGGTGTCGGATATGGTGAGAACTGCTATGTTGAGCGGGACGAAGTCCACGCTCTCGTCGCTCGATGACATCTGTCTCTCCTTAGTCTCGGGTGTACAAAATTAGGATTACGGCGAGGTCAGCGTTATCTCGTAGAGGTTGGCCCACAGCTTGCCGGTGACGAACAGGCGTCCCGTTTTCTCGTCGTAGGCGATGCCGTTCAGAACGTCCTCAGCGCCGGTGCGCTCTTCCGGTGCCAGCAGACCGGTCAGGTCGATCCAGCCAACCACCTCGCCGGTCTGCGGCGAGATCCGGGCGATGCGGTCGGTGGGCCAGACGTTGGCGAACACCTCGCCGGCCACGTATTCCAGCTCGTTGAGCCGATCCACCTGGCCGGCGCGGTCGTAGACCGAAAGGCGGCCCTTCTCTGCGAACGTGTCCGGATCGAGGAAGCGGAGCTGGTCGGTGCCGTCGCTCATGATCAGCTGGCGCCCGTCGGTGGTCAGCCCCCAGCCCTCTCCGGAATAACTGAAGTGGCTGCGCAGCTCGAGCTGGTGGCGGTCATAGACGAACCCGGTCCCGGCCTTCCAGGTCAGCTGGACGAGGCGCTCGTCGACCACGGCGATACCCTCTCCAAAGAACTCGTCCGGCAGGCGCCGTTCGCCGAGGACGGCGCCGCTTTCCAGCGCCACCCGCCGCACCCGGGATTTTCCCTCCAGGCCGGTTCCCTCGTAGACGTTGCCATCCGCGAAGACCAGGCCCTGAGTAAATGCGGTGGGATCGTGGGGAAAACGGTTCACGACACGGAAGCCGTAGACCGGGGTGGCGGACGCCTGCTGTGACGGCGAGTTGCTGGCGGCGTCGACCGGACTCGCCGCCTCTTTGGCCGTCGGCGAGCAGGCCGTTCCGAGCATCAGGGCTATCGCGACTATCGCGCCCCGTGCGCGGGCGAGACGGCCGCCGCGGGAGCGGGATAACCTGCATACCGGGAAGCCCATGAAAACGAATTAGGACACCGACTCGGGCACCGTCAAGGATTGTACAGCGGCGGCGGCGGACCGCCAGGCCGGGCCGAGCGCGCCTGCAGCGGACCAGGCGCCTGACCCCCCGGCACCAGCACCCACTCCTTCGTGGAAGCCGGCTTACCACCCGCTACGGATTGGCCCGGAGAAAATCCAGATCGGCGCCCCGATCCGCCTGCAGCACGTGGCTGGCGTAGAGCCGCCGCCAGCCGCGTTCCGGGAGCTGCGGCTGTACCAGGTCGCGGCGACGCTGGCCCAGTTCCTGCTCTTCCACCATCAGATCGAGACGGCCAGCCACCGCGTCGATCTCGATTGGATCACCGTCGCGCACCAGGGCCAGCGGTCCACCTACCGCCGCCTCCGGCGCGCAGTGCAGCACAACCGTGCCGTAGGCGGTGCCGCTCATCCGACCGTCGGAGACACGGACCATATCGGTGACGCCCTGCGCTGCGAGATATTTCGGGATGGGCATGGACCCGGCCTCGGGCATACCCATGGCCACCGGACCGGCACCGCGCAGAACCATGACGTGGTCCGGAGTGATCCCCAGAGCCGGGTCGTCGATGCGGCGACTCACCTCTTCCGGTCCGTCGAACACCACGGCCGGGCCGCGATGGCGCAACAGCTTCGCCGTAGCCGCAGCCGCCTTCAGCACCGCGCCGTCGGGTGCCAGCGAGCCCCGCAAGACCACCAGCGAAGAAGCCGGCCCGAGCGGGTCTGTCAGCGGCCGGACAGTCCGTTGCCAGGCGCCCGGCCCAGCCTGGTCGGCCAGCAGAGAGCCAAGGGCACGGCCGGTGACACCGACGGTCGCGCCGTCGAGCAAAGACTCCATCGCCTTGAGCAACACCGGCAGGCCGCCGGCCTGGTGCAGATCCTCGAGGTAGCCGCTGCCGGCCGGCTTGCAGTCGACCAGTAGCGGCACCCCGGCGGCGGCCTGGTGGAACCGATCGAGCTCGAGCTCGACCCCGACGCGGGCGGCCAGCGCCGTAAGATGGATCACGGCGTTGGTCGAACCGCTTAGCGCGGCCAGCACCTTCATGGCGTTGGCGAAGGCGGCGGGCGTGAGAATCTGACGGAAGGTGCGGCCGTTGCCGGCAAGCTCCACGGCCAGCCGCCCGCTCTCGACCGCGATCCGCAGCCGGTCGGCGGAGACGGCCGGTGCGGTGGCGCCCCCGGGCAGCATCACCCCCAGTGTCTCGGCCAGACAGGCCATCGTCGACGCGGTTCCCATCACCATGCAGGTACCCGCCACCGGGCAGAGCGACTGGCGGACCGCAACGATCTCGTCGTCGTCCAGCTCCCCGCCCCGGTGGCGGGCCCAGTAGCGCCGGCAGTCGGTGCAGGCACCGAGGGGCTCGTCCTCCCAGTTGCCGGTGAGCATCGGGCCAGTGACGACGCTGCCCGCCGGCACGTCGGCCGAGGCGGCCGCCATCAGCTGCGCCGGCAGCGTCTTGTCGCACCCGCCGACGAGCACGACCGCATCCATTGGCTGCGCCCTGATCATCTCCTCGGTCTCCATCGCCATCAGGTTGCGATAGAGCATGGTCGTGGGCGCGGTCAGGATCTCGCCCAGGGAGATGGTGGGGAAGACCAGCGGCAGGCCGCCGGCCTGGTGCACGCCGCGCTGAATGGCGGCGATGAGATCGGGTACCAGCCGGTGACAGGTGTTGTAGTCGGATGCGGTATTCGTGATCCCGACTACCGGCCGATTCAGGTCGGCGCCGTCGTAGCCGGCAGAAGCGAGGAAAGCGCGCCGGATGAACCGGCTGAAGCCCGGGTCCGCGTAGTTGGTCAGGCGCCCGTCCACTCCCTGCCACCCCCCCATCTCTGCCATCTCAGCTATCCTTCCTGAGGGAGGGTTCGAAAGGCGGAGAAAAGGGGAGCCAGACGGTCAGGTGGACGAGGAGCAGCGAGGCATCGAGCAGTCTCATTTCATCTCCTTAGCTCAGCTGTAGCGAATATACCCGCGCGGCGGCGGCCGACAAAAGGCGGCTGCTCGTTTTCCGCTTGCCACTGCACGCCCGTTCACCTATGGTTCTCCAACCCCTCTCGTCGACCACCGCCGGCCCCACGCGGCGCCCCCGACCGCGGCACCCAGGAAATGATCCGTCCCGTAGAAGGCCAGCCCGAGCAGCCGTCGGTAACCACCTTCCTGGCCCATCTCAAGAACCGCCTCCTCGGCAACACGGTCGTCCACGAAGAGACCATTGCGGCCAACGCGGCCCGCTTTGTCGAGGACATCAGCCGGTTCCCGGTCGAGATGGCGCAGGTGATACAGGCCGCCGGAGTCGACCGACTCTACAGTCATCAGGCCGAGGGCATCGACCGGATTCTCGCAGGTCGCAACGTCGTCGTCTCCACGCCCACCGCCAGCGGCAAGACGCTGATCTACAACGCCCCGGTCCTCACCTCCCTGCTCCGCGACCCGGCCGGACACGCCCTTTACGTCTTTCCGCTCAAGGCCCTCGAGTGGGACCAGCGCGACGAGCTCGAGCAGATCATCGGCCGACTCGAGGCGCCGCTGACCGTGGCGGTCTACGACGGGGACACCAGCCAGCACCACCGCAAGAAGATCCGCAGCACGCCACCCCACATCCTGATCACGACGCCGGACATGCTGCACGCCGGCATCCTCGCCTTTCACGAGCAGTGGACCGGCTTCCTTTCCCGCCTGCGCTACGTCGTGGTCGACGAGCTGCACACATACAGCGGCATCTTCGGCTCCCACGTGCTGCACCTGTTCAGGCGCCTCAACCGGATCTGTTCCACCTGCGGCAGCAACCCGGTCTACATCGCCAGCTCGGCCACGATCGGAAACCCGGAGGGGCTCGCCCGCCAGGTCCTGAACCGGCCCTGCGACGTCATCGACGACAACGGCGCCCCCAGTCCGGCCAAGCACTTCCTCTTTCTCAACCCGCCCGACAGTCCCAACTCCATCGCGGCCAACCTGCTGCGGCTGAGCGTGCTTGCACGGCTGCGGACCATCGTCTTCACCCGCGCCCGCGTGATCACCGAACTGATCTATCACTGGGCGACCCAGAACCGCCCTGACCTGCGCCGGCTCATCAGCTCCTACCGCGCCGGCTACCTGCCGGAGGAGCGGCGCGAAATTGAAGCCGACCTCAACGCCGGCGACCTGATGGGCGTGGTCTCGACTTCGGCGCTGGAACTGGGCATTGACATCGGGGGACTGGATGTCTGCGTCCTCGTCGGCTATCCCGGCTCCATCGTCAACACCTGGCAGCGCGCCGGACGCGTCGGACGCGCGGCGCGCGATTCCCTGATCCTGATGGTGGCCAGTCGCGACGCCCTCGACCAGTATTTCATGAGCCACCCGGAACAGTTCTTCGGGCGCGCGGTCGAGGACGCGGTAGTCGATCCGGGCAACCGCTACATCCTCAAGGCACACCTGACCTGCGCCGCCCGCGAGCTGCCGCTAACCCGCGGCGAGCCGGAATACGACATCCCGGCATGGCGCGAGTGCGTCGACGAGCTGGTGCGCGAGGGGCACCTGCTCCAGAGCGCCGACGGCCAATCCTGGCACGCCGCCCGCCGGCAGCCACATCGCCTCGTCAACATGCGGACGATCGGCGAGTCCTGGACCATCTGCCAGCCCAAGACGCGTTCCGTCATCGGTACGGTGAGCGGCCGGCAGGTCTACTCCGAGTGTTACGACGGCGCCATCTACCTGCATCGCGCCCGCCAGTACCTGATCGACGGCCGCGATCCCAAACGGCGCCAGATCTTCGCACGCGAGGTTGACGAGCCATACTTCACCCGTGCCAAAAGCGAGAAGGAGACCGAAATTCTAGAGGAGCTCAGGTCCCGCCCCATGCCCGGATACCTGGCCAAGCTGGGGCGCCTCAAGGTGAGCTCGCAGGTGATCGGCTACGAGAAGGTGAGGGTGGGCGATCAGGTGGTCATCAGCCAGCACCCCCTCGAAGCCCCGGTGGAGCACTTCGAGACCGTCGGCTTCTGGATAGAGATGGACACCATCTTCAAGGCCGAGCTCAAGCGCCACGGCTACCACCACATGGGCTCAATTCACGCCATCGAGCATGCCATGAAGGCGCTGTTTCCGCTGCTGGCACTGAGCAACCGCACGGACGTGGGCGGCATCTGTTATCCGCTCCACCCCCAGCTGCAGCGCGGCGCCATCTTCATCTACGACTATCACCCGGGCGGCATCGGCCTGGCCGAAACCGGTTACACCCTCCTCGACCGCCTGCTGCAGATGACCCTGGAGATGGTGGAGAACTGCGATTGCGAAACCGGATGCCCCTCCTGTATCCAGTTCCCCACCTGCGGCCACGGCAACGTGCCTCTCGACAAGGCTGGAGCGATCCATCTCCTGCGGATCCTCACCGGCCAGATCGCTATCGAAGCGGCAGCCGCCGCCGGGAAAGCCACCGGCAGTATGGCCGACGACCCGCCCATACTGCCCACCTGGGAGGAGGAGGAGGTCCCGATTCCCGAGCCGGACGAGGGGCCCCATCTGGTAGTATTCGACCTCGAGACCATGCGCAGCGCCGCCGAGGTGGGAGGCTGGGGTAAAGCCTACCTGATGGGAATGTCGGTGGGCGTAGTCTGGGACAGCCGGCAGCGCGCCTGCACGACCTATCTTGAAGATGAGGCAGAGGCATTGATCGACCACCTGCGCCGCGCCGACATGGTCATCGGCTTCAACATCGCCGGCTTCGACTACCGGGTGTTGCGCGGCTACACCACCTTCGACTTCAGCCGGCTCAACACTCTCGACATCCTCCGCGAAGTGTACGACCGCCTCAACTACCGCCTCAGCCTCGACTCACTGGCTCGAGCCACGCTCGATTCGCCCAAGTCGGCCGACGGTCTCCAGGCCCTGCAGTGGTACAGGGAAGGGCGCATCGACTTGATCTCGGAGTACTGTGCCAGGGACGTGCTGATCACCCGCGACCTGTTCTACTATGGCCTCGAGCGCGGCTACCTGCTCTACGACCGCAAGGAGGATGGCCGGCTGCGCATCCCTCTCGATTGGGATCTTCACCTACTGGCGCAGGCGGTACCCGCCGCAGTTAGCCACCCCTCGGCCACGAGCCGAATCCGGGCCGAAGTTTAACCCTTCCCCAGGGTCACCCGGTTGGCGACCCATCAGCTCGTCACCGTCTGGCGGAGGCAGCCACGCGACAGTCAGCCCTCCGACGACGAGAAGAGATAGAAGCCGCAGTGCTCAACCTGTGACGAAGACCTGCGAGCGATCGTGCGGTACCAGCGGCTGGCAGCCGTTTCCCGTCACCAGCACGCTCTGCTCGTACTGAGTTGAACCTCTGCCGAAGAGAAACGTGCCGGCCTCGAGGTTGACCACCATATTCTCCTCGAAGGGCAGGTCGGAAGGCAGGTCAATGCACTCATCGGCGATGCGCAGACCGTTCGGGGGCACGATGATCGGGTAGTCCCGCACCTCCAGACCGAGCCCGTGACCGTGCGGGAAGGTGTCGGGAAACCCACCGGCTGCGAGAACTTTCTGCATTGCCATTGCCGGTCCTGATGAGGCTGCGCCCGGCCGGACCTGCTCGACACCGGCGGCGTGGGCCTCGAGCAGCAGCTGGTACTGCTCGCGCACGGCGGCGCCCGCTTCTTGCACCGCCAGAGTGAACCCGGTGTCGGAGAAGTATCCCTCATAGATGCAGCCATAGTCGATGTACAGGTAATCGCCCGCGTTCAATGTCATGTCGACGCGGGTTACCAGTCCGGTGCCTCGAACGCCGTAGGCGTAGTGGTCAAAGTCCGCCCCCCGGCGTGCAATCTGCTCCCGGTAGCAGGCTACCAACTCGAGGACGCGGACACCGGGATGCGCCCGCTCGAGCGTCGCCATGCCGGCCGCTTCGCTGATCTGCGCGGCGCGGCGCAGACGGGCGATCTCCTCGCCGCTCTTGACCATGCGGATCATCCGGATCAAATCCGAGGCGTCGCGGATCCGCGCCTTGCTCAGGGCACCTCGAATCTCCGCCTCCGCTTCGGGTCGCAGCCCCTCCATCTCGATCCCGATCGACGCCGCCTCAAGGCCGCGCTGTCGCAGCCACTGGAGCAGGCCCTGCGTCCCGCCCTCGGCGCCGCCGTAGCGCTCGAGACTCTCCAGCAGGCGGCGGTCGGGCGGCGCGAGCTCGGCAGGCAGGTCGGTCAGGTCCCAGGACGAGGCGCCGTAGGCCACGAGATCATCGACCCAGGTCTCGACGCCGTTGGCGGCCAGAATCGGGTTGACTACCAGGCAGCTGCCGCCGCTGCGGTCGCAGGCCGCATACATCGGGGCCAGGCGACTCGATGCGCCCGGCGACATCATGTAATCCTTGAACAGGGGATCGATCCAACAGGAGTAGTCGCTGAAGTAGGTCACATTGACGGGCGACGTGGCAATCAGCACATCGACGTCGCACGGCGCCATCATTGCAGTGGCGCGGTCGCGGTTGAACAGCATGGCAACCTGCTTTCTTGTTGGGGTCAGACGGTAACCAGAAGGCGATCTCCCTCGGCACGGGCCGAGTAGGTCGCCACCCGGGCCCGCTCGGGAGCGGCCAGGGAACACCCCGATCTCAGGTCGAACTCCCAGCCGTGCCAGGGACAGGTGACGATCTCGCCGACCCGCCCCAGCACCAGCTCTTCACCGGGCTTGCAGGGCAGCGTCGTCCCGCCGACACGACCGCTGGACAGGCGCGCGCCCTGGTGGGGACAGCGGTCGCGCAGGACGTAGAAGCCAGCTCCCTGCCGCACCACCATCAAGTCGCGGCCGGCAACCCGCACCGCTACCGGCACACCGTCGGGGAACTCGGTGACCGAGCCGATGTCATGGGTACTCGAAGCCATAGAAGTCGCAAGCGTTGTCGACGAGGATGCGGCGCCTGAGTGCGGCCGGAACGACAGCCGGCAGGGCCCGATCGGGTGCGTCGAAGTCCCAGTGGGGATAGTCGGTGGCGAACATCAGGAACCTGTCGTCTCCAATCATGTCCAGGAGCTGCAGCAGGTGCTGCGGGTTCTCCGGCTCCTCCATCGGCTGCGTGGTGGCGCGCACGTGCTCCAGGATGTACTCGCTGGGCCGCCGCTCCAGCCAGGGCACCTCGCTGCGCAGGCCCTTGTAGTTCTTGTCGAGCCGCCACATCACCGCCGGCAGCCAGGCGAAACCACCCTCGATCAACGCCACCCTGGTCTCGGGGATTTCGCTGAACACGCCCTCGCAGACCAGGCTGATCAGCTGGGCCTCAAAGGCCTGATTCATCCCAGTGTGGTCCTCGATGTAATAGGAAGGCCAACCGCAGGCCGTGACCGGATTGGTGCCGTAGCCGCCGAAGTGGATGCCCACCGGCAGGCCAGCTGCGGCCGCGGCGGCGAACAGGGGCCGGAACTCGCGGCGCCCGTAGGGCGCGTGCGAGCGCACCAGCAGCAGCACCTGCACGAAGCGGGAGTCCTGGGCGGCCACCCGCCGAATCTCGGCCGCTGCCGCCTGGCTGTCGTGGACGTTGACCACGATCGAGCCGCGCCAGCGGGGGTCGGAGTCGAGCCAGACCGCGGCACACCAGTCGTTCACCGCCCGCATCAGGATGTTAGCGAAGTCGAGGTTCTGCACGTTGGCGACCGCGTAGAGCGGGTTGAGGATGGCCAGGTCGATCTCCCATTCGTCCAGCAGCTGGCGGCGGGCGAAAGCGGGGTCGCCTCCCGGCTTGCCGCCGTCCGGCGGCCAGGCGTCGCGACGGGCGGCCGAGTCGTAGCCTTTGGGATAACGGGGACTACCCGGCGTCGTGAATCCCGATTGCCGCACATAGGCCTGCCAGCGCGCCGGCATGAAAGGCAGCAGGTCGCCGATGCCGTTGGGGTAATTGTGGACGTCGGCATCGATCAGCGAGAGGGTGGTCTCGCCGTTGCTGGCCACCCCGGTTGCCGGCCCCGGCGCCGTCGCATCGGTCATCTCAATTGCTCCCGTAGACTCGCATCGCGGTTTCCCCGAGGACGGCGTCGCGGTCCTCCGGAGCCAGGAAATCGGCATGCAGCCGGCCCAGCCGGACCAGCTGCGGATAGCTGAGCACCCCCAGCAGTCCCGGCTGGTCGGTTCCCCACATGATCTTGGCGGCCCCGATCCGACCGACCGCCAGCTCAAGGTAGCGGGCGGCAGAGGGATAGGGGAAATCCTCGCCGGGCAGATAGGCCGGCAGGGCGGCGGTGTCGAAGTAGACGTTGGGGAGCAGGCCGAGGTCGATCTGCTCCTGCCACAGACACCAGAGCCGGGAATCGGACTCCGCCAGGGGGGTCGGCTGCGCCAGGTGCGCGATCACGACGGTCATGGCGGGGTGCGACTCGGCGATCCGGCGCAGAGCCCCGGTCTGGTAGGAGAGGGCATCGACCGCACCGAGGTCGACGACCAGGACCAGGCCATGGTCGTCGATCGCCTGCCACAGCCAGTCGAGATCGGGGTCATCCAGACGGCCTTCCGGATGCAGACCGCACAGGCCAGCTGCCACCGAACACTCCAGCTTGATAGCGCGGAAGGCGCCGGCCGGGTGCAACGAGTTGCCTTCGACAATGGCATCGAAGGCAGACCGGCGACCCACTGTCCAGGGGTCGAGGAAGGCGGCGCCGATCAGGCGGTCCGGGTACTGCGCCAGCGCCTGGCGCACGTAGGCATCGCACTCGCCGTAGGCGGTGCCCTGAAGCAGCACCGCACGGTCGACGCCCGCCCAGTCCATGTTGGCGATCAGCATCTCGGGGGTGAAGATGGTATCGACGCTGTAGGGTGGCATCAGCTGCACCTCTTCGTCGCCGAACTGAATGCGGCCGTAGCCAAGGCTGCGGGTGGGCCCGGTGCCGATTCTTCCCTGGACCCGCGGGAAGATGTGCGAATGGACGTCGACGAGCATCGACGGGAAGCTGCCTACGGCGAAGGCAGCGCCGGCACCACCTCTCGTGCGAGCAGTTCGTAGGAGCGGCGCCAGCGCTCTTCGTCGTCCCAGTCGTGGGCCAGCGCCAGCAGGGTACCGAAGCCGCCGACGTCGTCGTAGAGCTGCTGGAGCTTGGCGGTGACCGTCTCGACGCTGCCGACGACGCAGATCTCCTCGATGAAGTACTCAGGGGTGACATCGGCGTCGGCCATGTCGGGATCCTTCTTCGTCTCACCGAGCATGTTGAAGGAGCTGAGGATGTAGATCAGGTAGTCGAAGGAGCGGGCAAAGACGCTGTTCTTGGCGAATTCCATGGCTTCGGCGTCGGTCTCGCCGATGAAGATGCTGCGCCCGATCCGCCAGTCCCTTCGATCCGGCTCGCGGCCCCCGGCCTCGGCACCCCGGCAATAACCCTGCCACTGCCGGGCGACGACGTTGTTGGGGACCAGGTTGCTGCTGCTGGGAATGTAACCGCGCTGCCCGGCGGTTGCCGCCGCCATCGAATCCCCCTTGACGATGCTCATGCAGATGGGGGGGTGGGGCTTCTGGTAGGGCTGCAGCATCACCCCGATGCCGCGCTCCTCATCGACGGTCTCGAGCTTGACCTGCCAGTACTTGCCCTGGAAGTCGATGGGCGGGTCGGTGGTCCAGAGCTTGACCACCAGGTCCATCGCCTCCAGCGTCATCAGCCCCTGCGTTTTTGGGTCCGGCAGATTGAACAGCCCCCAGTCGGTGGGCACGCCCCCCTGCCCGAAGCCGACGTTGATGCGCCCCCGTGACAGATGGTCGAGGAAGGCGGTGCGCACGGCGACGTTTACCGGGTGGTGCTGCGGCAGGATCGCCACGCCCGCGCCCAGGCGGATGTTCTGGGTGCGTGGCA
>MDTE01122630.1_pt1 | contig 11693 bp, 11 predicted proteins | sample 811231 | NCBI WGS metagenome assembly MDTE01 (sample SAMN05326651, study PRJNA326480) | marine metagenome | isolation source: seawater | place: Indian Ocean: Red Sea | collected 2010
CTAATATTTTCATATGGTATTTATAAACTTTGTTAAGTATATTTTTTATATAAATTTTTATTATGACAAAAATAAGTGGAATTTATGCAGCTACTATGTCAGTTCTTAATTCTGATTTGAGCCTAAATGTTGATAAAACTATAGAACATGCTGAAATGTTAATAGATAAGGGTTGTCATGGAACAGTTATATTCGGAAGTACAGGACAATCTCAATTAATATCAATTACTGAAAAAATTGATTTAATAAATAAGCTTTCAATTAGCAAATACAAAGATAAACATTTAATTGGTACTGGTTTAAATTCTCTCAGCGAAACAATCAATTTTATGAAAATAGCGAGTTCATTGAAATTTAATAAATTTTTAATTATGCCACCTGCATATTATAAATATGGTGACTCTGAAGTAATAGAATTTTACACAAAAGTAATACAGTCTATCCCTGAGTGTAAGATTATACTTTATAATTTTGAAAAATTGTGTGGATATAAATTTAGTGTAGATTGCATTAAAAAGCTCGTTAAAAAATTTCCTAATCAAATAGTAGGTGTTAAGGACAGTTCATATAATTTGTTTGAAAATCTAAAATTAGAAAATTTTTCAATTTTTCCTGGATCAGAATTAAAATTATTAAAAGGTTTAGAATTAGGATGTTCCGGAATAATAACAGCAACATGCAATGTAACTGCAGAATTATCGAGAAAAGTTTTTGATGATTTTCATTCAAGTAAGGAACAAACTTATAATAAAAAATTATGCAACGTAAGAAGTGTTTTTGATAAATATAATTTAATATCAGGATTACATACTTATTATTCTCAAGAAAATGAAATTTATAAAAATATATTACCCCCCCTTAGTCTTTTGAATGATATTGATGAACAAAACTTGATAAAAAATTTAAAAGAATTAAATTTTACCAACAAATCTTCTTTGGCGGCATAAATGCAATTAGCAAGATTTTTAAATAAAGTATTCAAAAAAGATGGGTTTATTCTAACAGACGCTAATTCAAAAGATTACATTATAGGTAATCCTGGAGATAATCCAATAAAATTAAAAATTTTAAATAAAAATCTACATTACAAACTTTTATTTCATCCTGATTTATATTTTGGTGAAGCTTATACTGATGGTGAAATAATTATAGAAAATGGAACTTTAACAGATTTTTTAGACCTAGCATTAATGAATTTTGGAAGAGGAGAATTAAATTTTTTAAGTTATTTAATGAATAGGCTTAGAGGTTCGTATAGATATCTAACAAATTTTAATTTTATCAAAAAATCTAAAATGAATGTATCTCATCATTATGACATCAAGGATGATCTTTACGATTTATTTTTAGATCCAAAAAGACAATATTCTTGTGCATATTTCAAAAATGAAAATGATAGTTTAGAAGTTGCACAAAATAATAAGATAAGACACATCATAAAAAAATTGAACATCCAACCTAATCAAAAAGTTTTAGATATAGGTTGTGGTTGGGGGTCATTAGCAATAGACATTGCAAAAAGTACAAAGTGCGAAGTTACAGGGATTACATTATCTGAAAATCAATTGAAATATTGTAATCAAAAAGCAAAAGAAATGAATCTGGAAAATCAGGTTAAATTTAAATTAATGGATTATAGAGAACTAAACGAAAAATTTGACAGAATCGTAAGTGTTGGAATGTTTGAGCATGTTGGAAGAAAATTTTACAAAAAATTTTTCAATAAAGTTGAAAATTTGTTAAAAGAGGATGGTATTTCATTAGTACATACTATTGGTTCAGTTAACCCGCCTAGAGACCCACATCCATGGATAACGAAATATATTTTTCCAGGTGGATATACACCTAGCTTAAGTGAAGTAACAAACCCAATAGAAAAAGCAGGTCTAATAGTTACTGATATTGAAGTATTAAGACTTCATTACTCTCATACATTGAGGCACTGGAAAGAAAATTGTATTAAAAATAAAGAAAAGATTATCAATATGTTTGATGAAAAATTTTTTCGAATGTGGGAGTTTTATTTAGCAGGATGTGAAATGGCATTTAAATGGGGAGATCAAGTTGTATATCAATTTCAACTTACAAAAAACTACAAATCTACTCCAGTGACTAGAGACTATATTTATCAATAAATTATTGGTAGAATTTAACTTCTTTTTAAATGAAAAAAAAAAATAAAAAAATAAAAAAAAAATCCTCAAAGATTAAAGTCTTTAAAAAGTTAAAAAAAATTCCAAAAAAAAGAAAAAGGATTACTAGCAAAAAGATTAAGAGAAAAAAGAAGAAAAAAATAAAAAATAATAAAAAGAAAATTAATTATTCAAAAATTGAAAAAGCTCAAAATGAGAGTCTAGTTTCTAAGTTTGTTAAATTTCAATTATCGATAAAGCCACAATTAAATTTTAAAATAAATTTTCAATTAGAAAAATATATTCAAGGATTTTTTGATAAAATTTCTGTAATAATCTCAGATTATAAAATTTTAAAACAGGATGAAAAAAGAAGATTAAAATTGGAAAAAATTGAGGATGAAAGAAAAGCTAAAATTGCTGCTGAAAAACAAAAAAAAGAGGAGCAAGCTTTTAGAGTAAAATTTAAAGAAAAAGCTTTAAAAGAGGAAGTTAGATTAGAAAAACAAAGAACAAAAGATATAAAATTGTTTTTAAGAAAAGAACAGGCACTTTTAAGAATAGAGCAAGCTGAAAAACAAAAACAATTTTTACAGCAATTAAAATTAGAGAAACAAATCGAAAAATTTAGAATTAGAGAAGTAAAAGAACTTGAGAAATTAGAAAAATTATCTTTAAAAGAAAAAAGAGACGATTATTCAGGCTTACAACAAAGAATTGAAAAACTTAAAGAAAAATACAGAATTATAAGAGACCAGAAAATACGGGAAAGAGTTGAGGCTCTTGGGGTAAAAATAGAAGGTGACGAAGACAGAGAAACATTATTACAAAAAGAAAAAGAATATACAATTGCTAGACAAAAAATTGAGTTTGCTTTAGAAAGTTTTTATAGAAGTGCGAGCAGTTTAGTATTTCAATTAAACAAAAGACATATTACCCGTCATATGTCTATTTTACGTTGTATTGATAGAAGGTTTGAAACAGGTGAAATATTTATAAAATGGGATGAGGCAATTGATGAAGAATGGTTATTATTAATTTATATTAAAAATAATTCACCTGATGAAGGTATTGTAATTGAAGATAAAACAAATTCTGAGAAAAATATCTCTCATGAGTTCAAAAACAATGAAATTTTCAAAGCTTCAGACACAATGGTAGATGCATTGACCAAATTAATTGCCAAGAAAAGAGAAAAAAATACTAACTAATTTTGTAAATAAATTATAAAATTAATTATGTTTTTTGGGACAATATTTTTATTATTAATGTATTTGATTTTAAAATATGTTTTGGCTTGGATCGCATATGTTAATAGTTTAGATACTAGACTTGGCGCAAGTACTTGGAGATGGACGTATGATTATCAAGTAATAGGAGAAAAAGATTACTCAGATTTGGATGATAAAGATTTTGTTAGACTTAGAAGAAAAAAAAATAAATTAGTAACTATCATGTATTCAATTTTCCTTATTATGTTTGTTTCTTCTATGTCTTGGCTAAGTAAACTTTTAATATTTTTGCTTAATTAGTTTCTGCTTGATTTTTATTTTTTAAATACAGAAAAAAAGCAATTATTTCATAACTAATTGAAAAAATTTGAAAAATAATTGGTAAACTAAAAAAAGAATATAAAATTTTATATTTTGGAATACTTTTCCAAACTAATAAAAATGCTTTAGCTCCACTAAATATTTTTCCATCTTTTTCAACATGCAATCTTCTTAAAAGTTGTTTGTAATTTTTACTTGTTTCAATTTTGGCATTGGAATTATTTGTGATATCAACCCAAGTAATTTGGGTGATCTTTTCTTTTTTATAAATATCAATTTCTGCTTTGCATATTTTGCAGGAGTTATTAAAATAGACCTTCATAATTGTAAGATTATTACTGATTAAGTCAATATATGTACATGTGTAAAATACTCTAGTTGAAAACTATCTTAAATATCCTATGTATTGGTTTAAATGAGTAATTTCTTTAAAAATTCAGACTTATCTCGAAACGAGGCTGAAAATATAATTTCTGATACATTAAATAAATGTGATGATGGTGAATTATTTTTAGAAAATTCTAAATCTGAGTCTATAAAATTAGATGACAATAAAATTAAAAATTCTAGCTATAATTCAGATTTGGGCTTTGGATTTAGAGCTGTATCTGGTGAAGTTGTTGCTTACTCTCATTCAAATGAAATATCTAAAAATTCACTAAAACAGTCCTCAGAAAATTTAAAGTCAACATTAAAATCTGCTAAGGGCATTTATAATCATTCTATTCCTAAATCTAATAAAAAATATTATGAGAACATTAATCCTATTGAACAAAAAACATTAAATGAAAAAATTCAAATTTTGAATCAAGTCAACAGTTATCTTAGATCTAAAAATAATAATGTTAAACAAGTTACTGCTAATTTTAGTGGTGAGCAAAAGTCTATTGAAATAATTAGGTCAGGTGGAGAGACACTAACAGATATACGTCCATTAATCAGGTTTAATGTGTCAGTTATGGTTGAGAAAAATGGAAGAAAAGAAACAGGTGTTTATGGAATTGGTGGAAGACAATCATATGACAATTATCTCAAAGAAGATAATTGGAAAAATGTTTGTGATGAGGCTCTTAGAATAGCCAATGTTAATTTAGAGAGTAAGCCAGCTCCAGCAGGGGAAATGAAAGTTGTTTTAGGTCCAGGATGGCCTGCAATTTTAATTCATGAAGCTGTAGGTCATGGTTTAGAGGGAGATTTTAATCGAAAAAAAACCTCAGCATTTCATAATTTGATGGGCCAAAAAGTTGCAAGTGAGGGTGTAACAATTGTTGACGACGGAACTATAGATAATAGACGAGGAAGTCTTTCAATTGATGATGAGGGAACTCCTACAGAAAAAACAATATTAATTGAAAATGGAATTTTAAAAAATTTTATGCAAGACAGATTAAATGCACGTTTAATGAAAACTAGATCAACTGGAAGTGGTAGAAGAGAAAGTTTTAGACATGTTGTTTTACCAAGAATGAGAAATACTATGATGTTGAGTGGTAAACAAACTCAAGATGAAATGATTAAATCTGTAGATAAAGGTATATTTGCCGTAAGCTTTGGCGGCGGTCAGGTTGATATTACATCTGGTAAATTTGTATTTAATTGTACAGAGGCTTATGAAATAATTAATGGTAAGATTGGTTCACCTATTAAAGGAGCAACTCTAATTGGTGATGGTCCCTCAATTTTAAAGGAAGTTTCAATGATTGGTAATGATATGATGTTGGACCCTGGTATTGGAACTTGTGGAAAAGCTGGTCAAGGTGTTCCTGTTGGAGTTGCTCAACCTTCAATATTAATTGATAAGATGACAGTTGGTGGCACAAAACTATAGATGGTTAAAGATCAAGAATATTTAGAAAAAAAAGCTTCTTATTGTATAGACCTTGCAAAAAAATTAGGGGCTACAGATGTTGAGGTAAATGTAGGTAGCTCAATTTCTGAGACTGTAAATTTTAGGAACAAACGGCTAGATGAGTCTAACAGATCAGATAACTTAGGTATTGATATCACTACTTATATAGGAAAGAAAAAATCATCTATATCCTCATCAAATTTATTAAAAGATAACCTAAATATATTAATTGAAAAATGTGTTGAAACTACAAAAAATACTCCAGAAGATGAATTTAATGCACTCCCTGATAAAAACTTGCTCGCAAAAGAAGTTAAAGAACTAAATTTATATGATGAGTCTCATATAGAAAATGATGATAAAATAAATTATTTATCAAGACTAGAAGTTTCTGCTTCAAGAGACAAAAAAATAGTAAATACCGAGTCTAGTTTTACCGAAGACAAATCAAATTTTGTTTTGGCTAATAGTGATGGTTTTTCTAAAGGTTATAAAACCTCATCATTTATAGCATCTAGTGTTGCTGTAGCTAAAGATGATAAAAGCATGGAGAGAGATTACGAATATACTCTTAAATGCCACCTAGATGACATAAAAAGTGCAGAGGAATTAGGAAAAGCAGCAGCTGAACAGACCATTAGAAAATTATCTCCAAAAAAAATTGGCAGTGAAAAGATTGCGATAATTTTTGATAAAAGAATTGCTAAAGGAATGTTGAGCACCTTTGCAAGTGCAATATCATCTTCTTCTATTTCGAGAGGAACTTCATTTTTGAAAGACAAAATCAACCAAAAAATATTTTCAGACTCAATTAATATTTTTGACAAACCTGATATAATTAAAGGTTTAGGATCAAAGAGCTTTGACTCCGAGGGAGTTGTTACAGAAACCTTAAAATTAGTAGAGGAGGGTATTTTGAAGCATTATTTGGTAGATACCTACAATGGAAAAAAGTTAAATCTTAAATCGAATGGAAGGTGTGGGGGAACTAGTAATCTTTATTTTGATAATGGAAAGATTTCTTATAAGGATCTTTTAAGCTCTAACTCAAAATGTCTTTACATCACAGAAACCATTGGTCATGGAAGCAATATTATAACTGGAGATTATTCAGTAGGTGCTACTGGTTTTTTAGTAGAAAATGGTGAATTCAAATATCCTATTAATGAAATTACAATTGCTGGAAATTTTAAAGATATGTTTAAAAATATAACTTTGGCAAATGATCTTGAATTTGAATATTCAACAAATTCACCAACAATGATGATAGAAGGTATGGTTGTTGCGGGTAAATAAGTATTACTTGAAACTTTTAAGACGATATTCCCAGTTACCCATTCTAGTATATGAAACTCTTATAATCATTGAACTTTTTTTATCATACCAAATATCAAAATCTAAACGTTTATCTTTAGGTAGCGACATATCTTTAGATTTTAATTTAAAGTGTTCAACTTCATAAATTTGTCCATATTGCTCAATTTTCTCCTTGTCAATAAAGGTAACAACCTGTTCCTTAATACTTCCAGACACTGGACTAATCTGTTTATTCGTCTGTAAAATTTTATGGCTCCACCAATTTCCTATGATGCTATCAGCAGATGCTTCCCCCGTAAAAGAAGAGCCTTTAATATTGAATTTATTTTTATCTTTATCAAAATTTAAATTAACAAATTTTTTTTTGTCATTTTGTATAGTTTTTGAAATGAAAGAAATTAACTGATCTTTTATATATTTTTCCTCACCATAACCCTCTACTTGAAAAATAATAGCTCCCAAAACCTTTACAGAAAACTTAATTTGATTTGTAACTATTGTTTGATTACCTTTTCTTGTGAAGAAATAATAGTTATTCCCAATTACCTTTCCATTCCTTAAAATATCCATCTCAATTTTATTATACTTATTATAATGCTCCATATGAGCAATAACATTTGAGGAAAATAATACAAAAATTAATATTAAAATTTTTTTCATTTAATGATCACAATAATAGACTTTTTCTATAATAGAAGTAGTTTATCAAAAAATGTTTTTAAAAATAAAGAGAGTACCAAAAGTAAACTGGAGTTCTGAAAAGCCATATAATTTTAAACCAAAATTTTCAACATTATTTTTTTGTTGTTTTGGTTTAATGTTGTTTGGTTTAGGTGAAGGATTATTAATAGTATCTTTTACAGGGGCTTCTCCCTGGAGCGTTTTAGCTCAAGGTATTTCTTTGAATGTAAATCTGAGTATTGGAACAATTACATTATTGATAAGTATTTCAGTTTTAATTTTATGGATACCTCTTGGCCAAAAATTAGGTATGGCGACTATTCTGAACGCTTTAATAATTGCGCTGATGATTGATCTTTGTTTAAAATTTGTTCCGACCCCTACTAATTATTATAACCAATTAATATTAGCTATAGTTTCAGTAATAACAGTTGGAATCGGGGGTAGCATTTATTTAGTCTCTAATTTAGGAGCGGGGCCAAGAGATGGTTTAATGGTAGGTTTGCAAGTGAAAACAAATTTACCAATTGCTTTAGTCAGAGCATTATTAGAAATTTCAGTTGTAACTATTGGCTGGTATTTAGGTGGTACCGTTGGTATTGGGACCTTATTATTTGCTTTTGGAATAGGTCCGTGTGTTGCCTTAGGATTATATTTAGTTGATAAAATTTTTAACTAGGCTGCAGCACCTGATTTTTCACTTCTTTTTCTTTCATGTGGATCAAGTATTGCTTTTCTTAATCTGCAAGATGAAGGTGTAATTTCCAATGCTTCATCAGTATTCAACATACTCAATTGTTCTGCAATAGACATTTTTCTTACCGGAGTCAGCACAACATTTTCGTCTGTGCCTTGAGTTCTCATATTAGTTAATTTTTTGCCTTTCATAACATTTATGATCATATCACCTGGCTTGGGAGATAAGCCAACAATCATTCCTGCATAAACAGGATCATTGTGCGTTACAAACATTTCACCACGAGCTTGAAGATTGAAAATTGCAAAAGCTACTGCTTTTCCTTGTTCCATCGAAATTAATGCACCATTTCTTCTTCCTTCCATATCACCTTCATATGAATCATAACCATAAAATATTCTATTAATTACCCCATTACCTTTTGTAAGAGTTAGAAATTTACTTGTGTACCCCATTAATCCCCTTGTGGGTGCATGAAAAATAAGTCTCTTTTTATTTTTGCCTGTATCTTTAAGGTCAATTAATTTACCTTTTCTTCTATTCATTGAGTCTATAACTTTTGATGAATATTCTTCATCTATGTCTACAGTAATCTCTTCAATTGGTTCTAATTTATTTCCATTCTCATCTTTTTTGAATAATACCTTTGGAGGACTTACAGTCATTTCAAATCCTTCTCTTCGCATTTGTGTAAGTAAAATTTCTAACATTAATTCCCCTCTACCACTTACAACATAAGAATCATTATTTTCATTTTCTGAAAAAGTTATACCGACATTATTTTGTGCTTCTTGAAGAAGCCTTTCTCTAATTTGTGTGCTTGTAAGTTTTTTCCCCTCTGTACCTGCAAGTGGAGATGTATTAACAGTGATAGTAATAGACATTGTTGGTGGATCAATAGGTGTTGCCGGTATAGGATCTGTAATTTCCAAATCACATATTGTGTCAGCAACGTTTGCCTTTTCCAAGCCAGCTATAACTACTATGTCACCTGCTTCACCAACTTCAATGGGTACTTTTTTAGTTCCCTCATATCTAAATATTTTAGTTAATCTTCCCTCATCAACTGTATTTCCTTTTAAGTCAATTGCCTTAATTGCTTGATTAGCTTTTGCCGTACCTTGATTAATTCTACCAACTAAGCTTCTACCTAAAAAGCTATCCGAGTATAACAATGTGGATAGCATAGCAAATGGTTTAGATTTATCTAGTTTTGCAGGTTTTACATGATCTATAATTTGATCTAATAGTGGATTTAAATTTTCTCTTGCTCCATCTACCTCTTTATCTGCCCAACCTGATCTGCCACTTGCGTACAGAACTGGAAAATCCAATTGTTCTTCATTTGCATCTAAGCTTACAAATAAATCAAAAGTTTCATCTAAAACCTCATTTGCTCTTTGATCATTTTTGTCTAATTTATTAATTACCACTATTGGTTTTAATCCTTGTTTCAAAGCTTTAGCTAAGACAAATTTTGTTTGAGGCATAACTCCTTCGGCTGAATCAATTAATAAAAGTGCGCCATCAGCCATACTCAAAACTCTTTCAACTTCAGCTGCAAAATCTCTATGTCCAGGAGTGTCAATAATATTTATTCTAGAATTTTTCCAATTAATAGAGGCTGGTTTTGCAAGAATAGTTATTCCTCTTTCTTTTTCAAGCTCACCAGAGTCCATTAACCTTTCATCTACAACTTCATTTTCTCTAAAAGAACCACTTTGTTTCATTAAATTGTCAATTAATGTAGTCTTGCCATGGTCAACGTGGGCAATAATTGTAATGTTTCTTATTTCTTTAGTCATAAAATGTGGCTCTTATACATATTTAAATTGATATTAAAACTCAAAAAAACGCATAACTGGCTTAAATAATTTTCAAAATTAAGGGTTAATTAGTTTTTTTTTGTTTTTCTCTTTTAAGTTTTCGTTTTTCTTTAAAACTTAACTTAGGTTTCTTTTTTACACTAGAATCTTTGAATGATTTTCCACTATATCTTTTTGACATTTATTTATATCGTATTTGATACTATATATTAAAAATTAAAAATGAAACACTTTCTATCGAAAATATTTTTAATTATAAGAAATTATCTTAGAGGTTTAAGAATAGCTTTTAAAGGTAAAAAAATTTTTGTAGTGAATAATAATTCATATTGTGAAGATGATTTGGCAACAAATCATATTACAGATTTTTTAAAAGATAGAAAATTTATTAATAATTATTTAGAGGCAGCCAAAAATACCAATATGGAGAAGCCAAGTCATAGAATTCTTTATAGGACCTATATAATTAATTATTTTGCTAACTTTGCTCTAAAAAAGTTTGAAAATGAAAATGGTTGTTTCGTTGAACTTGGTACACACAAAGGTTTAATGGCTAAATCAATTATTTTAAATTCAAATTTAATCAATCAAGATATGAATTTTTATCTTTTTGACACATTTCAAGGTATCCCCACAGAGCATCTGTCTGAAAGTGAAAAAAAATTTGCTGATGATATGAATTCTAGTCTATATAAAGAAGATATATTTCAATTTGTTAAGAAAAAATTCAATGATTATAGTTGTGTTAAATTAGTCAAAGGTAAACTTCCTCAAACATTAAATGATAAAAATATTAATTTAAATAATATTAAGTTTTTACATATCGATTTAAATAACGCTTATGCTGAAATAGAGTCTATAAAAATATTGTATGACAAATTATTAGCTGGTGCCCCAATTGTTTTAGATGATTATTGTTATTCAGAATCTTATCGTACACAAAAAAATGCTTGGGATGATTTTATAAAAGAAAAAAAATCAGAAATTCTATCTTTACCAACAGGCCAAGGCATTTTTTTTAAGACTTAGATTAAAAAAAACGCCAGAGAAATTGATTTTTCTGGCGTTTTAAAATTTTTTAAATGGGATAATGGGTTTACATTCCCATACCGCCCATTCCTCCCATGCCACCCATTCCACCAGGCATACCACCAGGCATTCCTCCAGCAGCATCTTTTTCCTCTGGTTTATCGGCAATCATTGCTTCTGTTGTAACTAGTAGTCCAGAGATTGAAGCTGCATCTTGCAAAGCAGTTCTAACAACTTTAACTGGGTCAATGATACCTTTAGCAAACATATCGCAATACTCTTCACTTTGAGCGTCGTATCCATGTGTTTTTTTATTTTGTTCTAATAACTTACCAACTACCACTGAACCATCTACACCAGCATTTTTAGTAATTTGTCTAATAGGTGATTCAAGAGCTTTTCTAACTAAATCAACACCAGCTTTTTGATCGTCACCCTTAGCTTTGACTTTACTTAGTTCTTGAGCAGCATATAATAATGCACATCCACCACCTGTTACGATACCTTCTTCAACAGCAGCTCTCGTTGCATTCAAAGCGTCTTCAACTCTATCTTTTCTCTCTTTAACTTCAACTTCAGTTGCACCACCAACTTTGATTACAGCAACTC
>MDTE01135520.1_pt1 | contig 11692 bp, 16 predicted proteins | sample 811231 | NCBI WGS metagenome assembly MDTE01 (sample SAMN05326651, study PRJNA326480) | marine metagenome | isolation source: seawater | place: Indian Ocean: Red Sea | collected 2010
TCAATTAAAGCTGTTGATATAATGGTTAATGAACCACCTTCCTCTATATTTCTTGCTGCACCAAAAAATCTTTTTGGTCTCTGAAGCGCATTAGCATCAACACCACCAGTTAAAACTTTACCTGAACTAGGGATTACTGCATTATACGCTCTCCCCAATCTTGTTATTGAGTCTAATAATATGACAACATCCTTTTTGTGCTCAGTTAATCTTTTTGCTTTTTCTATCACCATTTCTGCTACAGCTACGTGACGTTGGGCTGGTTCATCAAAAGTAGAACTAATAACTTCACCTTTTACAGTCCTTTGCATATCGGTCACTTCCTCAGGACGCTCATCAATTAACAAGACAATTAGATAACATTCTGGATAATTTTTAGCTATTGAGTTCGCAATGCTTTGTAAAATCATTGTTTTTCCTGCCTTCGGTGGGGATATAATGATTGATCTCTGCCCCTTGCCGATTGGGCTAACAAGATCAATTAATCTAGGTGTTAAATCTGGTTTCTTTTCAGTTTTTGTCATTTCAACTTCCATTACTAACTGCTTGTCTGGATAAAGAGGTGTTAGGTTGTCGAACGCTATTTTATGCCTTGATTTATCCGGTTCCTCAAAGTTAATTTTACTTACTTGTAATAAAGCAAAATATCTTTCACCTTCTTTTGGTGCTCTTACTGGGCCTTCTACTGTATCTCCTGTTCGTAATCCAAACTTCCTTATTTGGCTTGGACTCACATAAATATCATCTGGACCTGGAAGATAGTTAGATTCCATTGCTCTTAAGAAACCAAAACCATCTTGCAATAATTGCAGGACTCCTGCGCCTGTAATTTCTTCTTTCTCAGCAACTTTTTTAAGAATAGCAAAAAGAATCTCTTGTTTTCTTAAGGTGCTGGCATTTTCGATGCCCAACTCTTCTGCTTGAGTGATAAGCTGCTCTGAAGATTTAAGTTTTAATTCCTGAATGTTCATGATTAAATATTATTAAGGACTAATAATAAGTTGAATATATATACTTTTTAAAAATATTCAACCCTAGATTGGCTTTAGAATTACTATAAAGACAATTAAAATCAGCAATAAAGTAGGTATTTCATTGATATATCGATAAAATTTAGATGATTTAGTATTTTGGTTAATCTTAAATTTATTTAGCAGTATTCCCAAATAAAAATGATAAACAGTCAATATAATCACCAAAATTAATTTTAATTGAAGCCAAAAATTAGTTAATTTATCAAAACCAATCTCATGAATTAAAACCAGCCCAAATAACCAGCTAAAAATCATAGCTGGCGTCATAATGTAATAGTATAATTTTCTTTCCATTGTTTTAAATACGCTCTGGATTAGTCCATTATCATTTTTAGAATGATAAACAAAAATTCTTGGAAGATATAATAAACCTGCCATCCAAGAAATAGCAGTTATTAGATGTAAGCTCTTAAATATCAAATAGCTATTCATAGTTCAGGCACGGACATTTCTTAAATTGGTTCGGACATTTTATTTTCGGAGGGAACAGCTTTCCATCAAAGTTATTCTCTTGCTTGTTAATTATTAGATTAGACATTGATTTAATATAATTTTCATTTGTTCCAAGGGCCGGCACTCTTGAGTAATTTTCGCAACCATTTTTATCAGCTAATTCTTTATATTCTATATCTAGCTCAACTAAAGTTTCAGAATGTTCAGAAACAAATGCTATTGGAACTAATACAATGTGCTTTCCTAATTTTGAATTTTTAACGATTATGTCTTCGGTAGACGGACCAATCCACCTTAGGGGGCCAACTCTACTTTGGTAACTTAATATCCAGTCTAAATCTTTAAAATCTAAAGATTTTACTATTCGGTCAACAGTTTGTTCTACTTGCCATTGGTATGGATCACCTTTTTTAATATTTTTTTCAGGCAAACCATGAGCAGAAAAAATTAATTTAAAGTTTTTTAAATTATTTATAATTTTCATTATTTCATTTTTATGCGCTTTAATAAAATTCTCATCTGTTGGATAACAACAAATAGTATTTGTTTTCACTGTAAATTTATTTTTAATACAAACATCATTCCACTCTTTAATTGAGGACCCAGAAGTTGCTGCTGAAAATTGAGGATAAAGTGGCATCAAAATTACTTCATCTGGATTAAAATTAATTACATTCTTAATAACGTTTTCTGCTCGAGGGTGCCAACATCTCATAACAACAAAGCATTTATATTCTGAAGATTTATCATCAATATTTAGTTTTAATTCTAAGGCGTAAGCTTGTTTTTCAGTAAGCTTTAAAATAGGGGAGGAACCACCTAGCTCCTCATAAATTTTTTTAGCAGTTGGAGTTCTTCTGTTAGCTATTAATTTTGCTAAAGGATATCTAACAAAACTAGGCAAGTTTAATATTGCTGGATCATTAAATAAATTGAATAAAAATGGTTCTACATTTTCTAATTTATCTGGACCACCTAAATTAAATAAAATTACCGCTTTTCTCATGAATGTTCTTTGACAATTTTAACTAAAGCTTCTACCATTTCCGGCTTAGTTTCTGGTAATATTCCATGACCAAGGTTAAAAATATAAGGATGATCTTTAAAGATTTCCAGATATTTTTTTGTTTCTTTCTTTAAAGTTTCATTATCAGACAATAAAACTTTTGGATTTAATCCTCCTTGAACAGGAATCTTTATATTTTTTACAATTTCCTTTGGATCAACATTATAATCAATACTAATAGCATCTGGTTCTATAATTTCACAAAATTCTTTATAATTTTTAATTTCTCTTGGAAAACATATCACTGGAACTTTCAAAGATTTGATATAATTTACTAGATTAAGAGTAGGTGTATAAATATAATTTGGTATATCTTCTTTTTTTAAAAGTCCCGCCCAACTATCAAAGATTTGGATAATAGATGCACCATTATCAATTTGATTCTTTATATGAACTTTTAAAAATTTTTCTATTATTAATAAAGTTCTATTAATTAAAAATTCATCTTTAAAAAAATTTTCTTTTAATTTTTGCTTTGGTGATTGTTGATTAATCATATAAACCAACAACGTCCAAGGTGCTCCTATAAAACCAATGGTATTTTTTTCTTTTAAAATAGGATTAGAACTTACTTGTCTAATTGCTTTATAAACACGATGAATTTTTTCTACAAAATCGATTTCGTCAACTTTAGTTATTTTTTCTAAATTCAGTTGACCTAGTTTAGGACCAAAATTTTTTTCAAACTCAACTTTTTGACCTAACCCATAAGGCAACATTAATATGTCAGAAAATATAATTGCAGCATCTAAATTAAACCTTTTGATGGGTTGTAAAGTTATTTCAGAAGATAAATTATTATTTAAACATAAATTTATAAAATTTGGATTATCTTTTCTAATTTTTCTGAATTCAGGTAAATATCTACCAGCTTGTCTCATTATCCATATCGGATTAACATTAGATTTTTTACCTATTAAAACTTTTTCAATTGGTGTCATATAAAATATATATATAATTATTTAAGTAGTTTCAGGTTATGTGAATAACGATAATAACTATTTATAAACATTATATACACAGTTTAATAACAGCTTATTTGAAATAATATTGTTAAAATTGAAGCTTTTTGTTATTTTGTTAAATATTGTGAATTGATTTACTTGATTTAATATTATTGTTAACAAAACCCTTATTTTACAAGGTTTATTTTATAAAATTTAAATTGAGTAAATATACTAAAATATTACAAACTTATTAACAATTTTTACATGAATAATACATTTCAAATTTATTTAATTTCGGACTCGACAGGTGAAACTTTGGATAGAATTTTTTTAGCACTGAAGGCTCAATTTTTAAATATCGAATATAAAATTCACAGTTATTCTTTTACTAGAACAGAAAATCAAATCTTAAGAATATTAGAAGACGCAGTGAAATATAAAAATTCTATAATTCTTTATACCATTGTTGATAATAACTTAGCAAAATACTTAACAAATAAAAGTGAAGAAAAAAAAATTCCATGTTTTGGAGTTTTAGGGAATTTGATTTTAAATTTTTCAAAAATTTTAAATCAAAAAGCAACGCATGAACCAAGTGGGCAACATAGATTAAACGATGAATACTATGATAGAATAGAAGCAATTCAATTCACAATGAATCATGATGATGGAAATTTACTAAATGAAGTTGAAAAATCAGATATAATTTTAGTTGGTGTAAGCAGAACAAGTAAAACACCAACCTCAATTTACCTCGCAAACAAAGGCTTCAAAACTTCTAATATCCCATTGGTAAATGAAAACTCAATACCAGAAAAACTTAAAAACAACCCAAAACTAACATGTGTCATTGGATTAAATACAGAACCAGAAAGATTAGCAGATTTAAGGAAAAACAGAATGAATTCTCTTAAAGAGTCGGAGAACATAAATTATACAAATTTAGAAAACATTAAAAAAGAGGTATTAAATGCAAAAAAAACATTCCAAAAATATAAATGGCCATTAATCGACGTTACGAGAAAATCAGTTGAAGAAACAGCTGCTTCAATAATAAAAATTTATGAAATCTATTCAAATAATGATAAATAAAATAATCCTTGCATCAAAAAGTAAAGTAAGAAAAAAAATCTTAGAAAAAAACAATATAGTTTGTGATGTTGAGCCTTCAAATGTTGATGAGGACATGTTTAAACAAAGCTTTTTAAAAAATAAGATTACACCTGAATTGATTTCAAAAAATTTAGCTGAAATAAAAGCTAATAAAATAAGTTTAAAAAGAGCAGATGAGATAGTTCTTGGAGCAGATAGTGTTATTGATCTAAATGGAGAATTAATTTCAAAACCAGAAAGTAGAGAAGAGGCTTTGAAAATTTTAAAAAAATTAAATGGTAACAATCATTATTTAATTAGCTCAGTTTGTATATCTAAAAATGGCTCAATGATTTGGAATTATACAGATAAATCTATTTTAAAAATGAAAAATTTTTCAGAAAATGAACTAAAAGAATATTTATCTAAAATATCAGATGAAGCTCTCTATGCTTATAATGTTTATCAAATTGAGGGGGAGGGAAGAAAATTATTCTCTAAAATAGACGGAGATGAAGATAGTATAATGGGTCTTCCTATAAAAAAAATACAAGAGTACTTGAAGGAGTTAAATTGAAAAAATATTTAGTAGTTGGAAATCCAATTGAGCATTCATTATCCCCTAAACTGCATAATTATTGGATAAAAAAAAAAATTTGAAAGCAATTTATGAAAAAATTAAATTAAAAGAAGATGACATTGAAAAAATAATATTAGATATCAGACAAAAAAAAATATCTGGAATTAATGTAACTGTGCCATTTAAAAAAAAAATAATTCCATATTTAGATGAGCTAAGTACTGAAGCAAAACAAACACAATCAGTAAATACTGTTTTGTTAAAAGATAATCGTGTTTATGGTTATAATACTGATATTGATGGTTTTTACATTGCTATAAAAAAAATAAATTTTGATTTAACCAATAAAAGAATCTTTATTTTAGGAGCTGGCGGTGTTGTTCCATCAATAATTTTTGCACTAAATAAAATAGGTGTTTCAGATATAATTATAAGCAATCGATCAATGGAAAAGGCAAAAAATTTAAAAAAGATGTTTAAAAATATTAAAATAATTAATTGGGGTCAAATTCCACAATTTGATGTAATTATAAATGCTACAAGCATTGGTCTTAATCAAAATGATAGGATAAAATTAAATTTATCAAACATTGGTACTAATAAATTATTTTATGATCTAATTTATAATCCAAAGGAAACCAATTTTCTTAAAATTGGCAAAGAACTAGGAAATAAAACTGAGAATGGTGAATTAATGTTTATATATCAAGCTTTAGTGGCATTTAAATTATGGCATGGAATAAAACCAGAAATTAATGGCCAGACAATTGAGATTTTGAATCAATGCTTATAATTGGAATTTTAGGAGATATAGGATCTGGTAAAAGTTTTGTAGCTAAAAATTTTGGATACCCTGTATTTAACGCTGACTCAGAAGTTTCTAATATTTATAAAAAAGATATAAAAGTTTTTAAAGAGCTTAAAAAAAAATTACCTAATCATATTGTTTCATTTCCTATAAACAAAAAGGAGATTTTAAGTGCTATTCTTTTTAATAAAATAAATTTAAGCAAAATAGTTAAGATAGTGCACAAAGAAGTAAAAAAAAAAATGATTTCTTTCTTAAAAAAAAATAGATTTAAAAAAATTGTTATTTTAGATATTCCCTTATTGCTAGAAAACAGAATTGACAGAAGAGTAGATATATTAGTTTATGTAGATGCAAAAAAATCTGAAATTTTAAAAAGATTGAAAAGTAGAAAGAATTATAACAAAAGTCTGTTAAAAAGATTCTATAAAATACAAATGCCTTTAAAATATAAAAAGAAAAAAGCACATTTTATAATTAAAAATAAATTTACAAAAAAATCAATTAAGTTTGGTATAAAAAATATACTTAGTAAGATTTAAAAAATGAAAGAAATTATTTTAGATACAGAAACAACAGGTATATCTGTTAAAGATGGACATAGAATAGTTGAGATTGGATGTTTGGAACTAGAAAATTTAATTCCTACCAAGAAAAAGTTTCACTGTTATTTGAATCCAGAAAGAAAAGTATCAGAAAAAGCTTTAGAAGTTCATGGTTATACAGATAAATTTCTATCTGATAAAAAAAAAGTTTATTGAAATTGTAGATGATTTTTTAAATTTTATTAATGGAAAAAGACTTATTATCCACAATGCAGAATTTGATTTATCTCATTTAAATCATGAACTTGATTTGATTGGAAAAAATAAAATTGAAAATGAAATTATAGATACATTAATTTTAGCAAGAGAAAAATTTCCTGGATCATCAATTAGTTTGGACTCTTTATGTAAAAGATATAGAATTGATAATTCTAGAAGAGTTCATCATACAGCATTAATAGATTGTGATCTATTAGCAAAAGTTTATATTAATTTAATTGATCAAAAAGAACCTACTTTAAATTTTAAATATCAAGAGAGTAAATTAAAAAATATTAATAAAAAAAATGCACTCTATTACAAAAAAGTTGTCAATATATCTGATGATGAATTAATAAGGCATAAAAATTACTTAGAAAAAGATTTAAAAAAAAATTATTTTAATTGAATTTTTCCTTATATAATTTATTAAAATCAATTTTTTTTTCTATTTTGATACCAGGATGACCTGAATTATGTATTAAGTTTAAAAAAGAATTTTCTAAATCAGGATATATAGCAGTTGGTACATCACATAAAATTATTTTTTCTAAATCTTTTTTTTCTTTTATTTCATCATTGATTTTTACTATCGTAGCATAAACAATTTCAAAATAAGATTTTTTTTCATTTGGTTCTTTATCTTCAAACTTTAAGGTAGTATTGACCTCAATAAGTTTATTTTTAAGAGCTTTTGAGGTTATATCAATATTTAGTTGGTATTTGGAAATATTTTCTTTTACAAATAAAAAGGTTTCAATATTTGGAGTTTCACTTGACAAATCTTTAATAAATTTTGTGAGTATTTTAAATCTTTCTGTCATCATTATCCTCTATATCTTCAAACTCACCCTCAATATAATCATTTTTTTTCGTTTTTTGTTTTTTAAATTTCTTAGATATTTTTCCAAATATTAGATTTCTTGTTATTGGAAAAATGAGTACTAATCCCAAAATGTCACTTGCAAATCCTGGAATTATCAACAATATCGCTGCAAAAGCAATTGCTGCTCCAGATATAATTTCATAAGCCGGCACCTCATTTTTATAAATCTGCAAAAACCCAGATCTTATTGTGTTTAGACCTTCATATTTTGCATAGTAAACCCCAATTATTGCAGTTAAAAATATTAGTAAAATTGTATTAAATGCGCCTATTTGTGATCCAATCTTAATAAAAAGATAGATTTCTAAAATTGGAAATAAGATTATAAATAGCAGCATAGGACTCATTGTACTTTAATGTAATTGTTAGTTGAAATTAATCAACATAGTAATTACATTAAACTTATGAATTATAGTTTTGAATACATAGATATTATTCTTTTAGCGATGATAGCTGGATTTATTTTTTTAAGATTAAGGGGAATTTTAGGAAAAAGATCTGGGTTTGAAGGTAAAGCACCATCACAATTTGAAAAGGTATTAAATAACGTTAAAACAGAAAATAATAATATTAATAAAGAAAAGTTTGATGATAAAGCTCAGCAAGAATTTTTAAAAGGTGCTAAGATTGCATATGAAACTATAATTACAGATTTCAGTGATAATGATAATAAGTTAACAACAAGCAAACCACTTTTAAGTAAAAAAATTTTTGATCAATTTAATAATGCTTTACAAGAAAGAAATAAAAGAGGACACTTTGCTGAAATTACTTTTATAGGTGTTAATTCAGCAGAGATTAAAGAACATAAAAAAATTAATGATATATTAAATGTAACTGTAAATTTTGTGGGAGAGGTTATAACTTGCATTAAAGATAAAGAAAAAAAAATAATTTCAGGTGACCCAGAAAAAATAAGAAAAATTTATGATACGTGGATTTTTTCTAAAGATATTAGATCTAGCAACCCCAACTGGCAATTAATCGAAACACTTACGTAGTTGAGTAATAAATTATCAGATAAAGATAAAAAAGATTGGCAAAATTTTCTATCCAATAAAGATAAGTTGCCAAATAAAGACATTTCAAAGACCAATTTTAATATTAAAAAAGTTAAAACCATAGATTTACATGGTTATTCTTTAGATGAAGCTAATAAAACAATTAGAGATTTTATTATGAAAAGTTTTGATGAAGGACTGGATATGTTAAAAATTATTACTGGAAAAGGTATCCATTCTGATAACAAAAAAAATCCGTATGTATCTCAAGATTTGGGTATATTAAAATATTCTGTTCCAGATTTTATTAGCAATAATAAAGAATTAAAAAAATTAATTAATGAGTTTAAAGAAGTACCAACTGAGGTTGGAGGAGATGGAGCTTTTTATATTATTTTAAAAAAAAAACTATAAAATAAATTTTGATAGATCTGTATCCTTAACCAACGTATCTAAATTTTTATCAATATATTTTTTATCAATAACAATTTTTTCACCAGATCGATCAGTTGCAGTAAAACTAATTTCGTCTAATATTTTCTCTATTATCGTATGCAGTCTTCTTGCACCAATATTTTCAACTGTAGCATTTACTTCTGAGGCAATGTTGGCGATAGCATCAATTCCATCGTCTGAGAATTCTAGATCAACATCTTCAGTTTTTAAAAGAGCAACGTATTGTTTAATTAAACTAAAATCAGGCTCTCTTAAAATTCTTTTAAAATCTTCACTAGTTAATGCCTCCAATTCTACTCTTATTGGTAATCTACCTTGTAATTCAGGCAGTAAATCAGATGGTTTTGCGAGCTGAAAAGCTCCAGATGCAATAAATAAAATATGATCAGTTTTTATAGGACCATGTTTAGTATTTACAGTAGTTCCTTCAATTAAAGGTAACAAATCCCTTTGCACTCCCTCTCTAGAAACATCACCTCCAACCCTATCTGTCCGAGCAGAAATTTTATCAATTTCATCTAAGAAAACTATACCATTATTTTCTGTTGATAATTTTGCTGCCTTTATGATTTTATCTTGTTCAATTAATTTATCTGACTCGTCATTGATTAAAATTTCATGAGACTCTTTAACAGTCATTTTTTTCTTTTTTTCTTTGTTACCCATAGACTTACCAATCATTTCACCAATATTAATCATTCCTACATTTGCCCCAGGCATTCCTGGGATTTCAAATGAAGTTCCACTAGAACCGGTGTCACTTACAGCTATTTCGATTTCATTATTATCCAAATCACCATTTCTCAGTCTTTGTCTAAAACTTTCTCTAGTGGCAGGACTTGCCTTCTTACCAACTAAAGCATCCAAAACTTTTTCTTCTGCCATTTTCTGTGCTTTAGCTTTAACTTCTTTTCTTTTTTTTACTTTTTCCATTGATATGGCTATTTCGATGAGGTCTCTCACAATTTGTTCAACATCTCTACCAACATATCCAACCTCAGTAAATCTAGTAGCCTCAACTTTTACGAAGGGAGCTTCAGCAAGTTTTGAAAGTCTTCTAGAAATTTCAGTTTTTCCAACGCCAGTGGGTCCAATCATTAAAATATTTTTTGGTAAAACTTCATTTTTCATTTCACCTTTTAAGGCTTGTCTTCTCCATCTATTTCTTAACGCTACTGCAACAGCTTTTTTTGCTTTTTTTTGTCCTACTACAAATCTATCTAGCTCAGAAACTATCTCTCTAGGAGACAAAGAACTAACTAAAGAATTTTCATCTTTTTGATTTGTATCCTTTAGATGTAGCTTTGCTACGTTTGAATTATCCATTATATTTTTTCTATTTTTACATTGTCATTTGTGAAAACACATATATCTGCTGCAACTTTTATTGCTTTTTTTGCAACTTCCTCGGCTGTCATATTGCCTTCCATTAACACTTTCCCTGCAGCTAAGGCATAATTTCCACCTGAACCTATTCCAATAACATCTCCTTCTGGCTCTAAAACATCGCCAGTTCCAGAAATTATGTAACTATTATTTTTATCTCCAACTGCCATCAATGCCTCCAGTCTTCTTAAATATTTATCTGTACGCCAATCTTTTGCTAATTCGACTGCAGCTCTAGAAAGATTCCCCGCATGTTTCTCTAACTTTGCTTCTAATCTTTCAAATAGAGTTAAGGCATCAGCAGTTGATCCTGCAAAACCTGCAACAACATCTCTTTTTTCAATTTTTCTGACTTTTGAAGCTGTGCTTTTGACAACAGTATTTCCCATACTAACTTGTCCATCACCGGCAACTACTACTTGATTATTTTTTCTTACTAATACAATTGTTGTCATACCTAATAAATGGTAATTATTTTTGATAGTTCAAGAGTTGATACTGATATTGATATAGCGTGATTAAGTCTGTATACCATTAAAAATATATGGCTAGAAAAGGAAAAGTATCACGTAAAACAAAAGAAACTAGCATCAATGTTGAGGTGAATATTGATGGCAAGGGTAAATACCAAATCGATACCGGTATAGGTTTTTTAGATCACATGCTTGAACAATTATCAAAGCACTCATTAATTGACTTAAAAGTGAAAGCTAAAGGAGATACTCACATTGATCTTCACCACACAACTGAGGACACAGGTATTGCAATTGGAGAGGCTTTAAAAAAAGCTGCTAAAAAATTTGTAGGTATAAAAAGATATGCACATGCAATGATACCTATGGATGAAACATTATCTCGTGTAGCGATTGATGTATCAAACAGACCTTATCTGATATGGAAAGTAAAACTAAAAGTAGAAAAACTTGGAGAGATGGACACTGAATTATTCAAAGAGTGGTTTCAGGCTTTCTCACAATCAGCTGGGATTACTTTACACATAGAAAATATTTATGGAGATAATAGTCACCATATTATTGAATCTTGCTATAAAGGCCTAGCAAGATCTTTAAGAGCTGCATTAGAGATGGATCCTAGAAATAAGAAGAGTGTTCCATCCACTAAAGGCTCATTATAAATTTAATGAACGTCACAATTGTTGATTATAATTCGGGCAATATAA
>MDTE01191569.1_pt1 | contig 11692 bp, 11 predicted proteins | sample 811231 | NCBI WGS metagenome assembly MDTE01 (sample SAMN05326651, study PRJNA326480) | marine metagenome | isolation source: seawater | place: Indian Ocean: Red Sea | collected 2010
GAGCCACTGGTCGTACTGCTCGCGCTTGGGACTATCCACCAGCACCCGGAATGCCATCTCGACCCGATCGAGCATCGAGCGTGCCTCTTCCGGGGTATAGAGGGTGTAGGTGGCGAGCGAGTCGGGCGAGAAAGCGGCCCGGGCCCGCTGATAGGCCTGGACAATCTCGGCGCGGGGGGCGGTGGGCACAACCTCCAGGACCTGATAGAACGTCTCGTCGGCGTCGTCCCAGAAGGCCTGTTCCGCCGAACGGCTCATGCGCTGACGATCCTCTCGACAATCCCCCGGAGCGACCCGGCCAGCGGGCTGACGGGGTACTCGACGAGCAGAGGGCGACGCTTCCGCACCGCCTGCCACACGGTGTCGTCGTACTGCAGGTAGCCGACGAACTGCAGATCGATGCCGAAGAACTTTCGCGCCGCCAGGGCCACCTGGAGCCCCACCGCAGCGTCGGCGGCGTTGCGGACCTGGTTCACCACCAGCTTGGGCGTGAACCGACGCATCGCCTCCTGCAGACGCTGACCACGCTCGGGGTCCAGTTGCTTGATCCGCTCGAACAGACTCCTGGGGACTCGGCACCGCCTGGCCGCCCTGCCCCTTGAGCGCCGCCCGACCAGCTGTCCGACCTGGAGCTCGGAGTCGAGATCGCGGAGCCGCCGGGCGAACGCCGCCTTCACGAATCTATACAGATTGTCGATGGCGGTGGGCTCTGGCAGACAGACCAGGATGCCCTGGTGCGCGCTCAGGAAGAAGTTGAGGGTGTTGAATCCAGTACCCCCGCCCAGATCGAGCAGGACATGGTCGTAGTCGAGTGCCTTGATCTTCCGGATCAGGCGCATCTTGGTCTGATACTTGGGATTGGCGGCCCCGGAGACATGCCCGGCGCCCGAAATGAGGCTGAGGTTCGGCACGGCGGTCTCGACCGCCAGGTCTCCCAGGTCGTCGATCTCGCGCCGGACGAAGTGATCGAGGGTGGCCGCGGGCTGGCCCACGCCCAGACAGCTGTGCAGGTTGGCGCCACCAAGATCGACGTCGATGAGACAGACCCGCTTGCCAAGCTGTGCCAGCACGATCCCGACGTTGGCCGTGACCAGGCTCTTGCCGACACCGCCCTTTCCACCACCAATCGCCCAGACCCCCTGACCCGCCTGGATCCGGGGTGACAGCGACTCGGACGGCTTGGAAACGGGCGCAGAACCCCCGTCCTTGGCCGTGGCCTCGCCCGGCCGGCGCTTGTAGAGCTTCTCAGTCCGCGAGATCTGTATCGACATGGCTAGCCGCTGCGGGCAGTCTGTGCCTCTCTGTGTCGTGTCCGTTCGGGGCGGCCAGACTTTAGCGCCGGCGGGGTACCCTGTCGGTTATGGGTCGAGCCAGGCGGCGTGAGCGGGACCGGCCGTCGGCCGGTGCCGAGCGCCGGTCACATGGGCCGACCAGCTTCGAGCCGCGCGCTGAACCGGCCCCACACCGTCGGTGGGGCGACAACCTCGACCCGGGCGCGGTCACCCAGCTGGAGCACGCCTGCCATCTGCCGATCTCCGTCCGGGCGGCGCTGATGCCGGACGCCCATCGCGGCTACGGGCTCCCGATCGGCGGCGTGCTCGCCACTCGTAACGCGGTCATCCCCTACGCCGTCGGAGTCGACATCGCCTGCCGCGTGAAGATGACCGTGCTCGACCTTCCCACCACCACGCTGGACACTGGCGAGGACCGCCTCATCGGCGCCATCGAACGGGAGACCCGGTTCGGGATCGGGGCCGCGTTCAAGAAAAAGCGGGACCACGAGGTGATGGATGCCGACTGGGGGTTCACCGAGCTCACCGCCAGCCTGCGCGATCGAGCGTGGTCACAGCTCGGCAGCAGCGGCAGTGGCAACCACTTCGTCGAGTTCGGGACCTTGCAGGTCGAGTCGGAGCGACTCGGTCTGGACCGGGGCAGTTACCTTGCGCTCTTGAGCCACAGCGGGAGTCGGGGAGCGGGGGCCAGGATTGCCAATCACTACAGTAAACGGGCGATGGCGCTACGACCGGAGCTGCCCAAGGAGCTCCGCCATCTGGCCTGGCTCGACCTCGACAGCGAGGAGGGCGAAGCCTACTGGCAATCGATGGAGCTGATGGGACAGTACGCTGCCGCGAACCACGCCTGCATCCACCGTCACATCGCACAACATCTGGGTGCGGAGGTCCGCCTCGACCTCGAGAACCACCACAACTACGCCTGGAAGGAGACGCACGACGGCGAAGAGGTCGTGGTGCACCGGAAAGGGGCCACGCCAGCCGGAACCGGTGTGCTGGGGATCATCCCCGGGTCGATGGCCAGCTCCACGTATGTGGTTCAGGGCACGGGCAATGCCGACTCGATGAGCTCGGCCGCCCACGGCGCGGGACGGGTGATGAGTCGAAGCCAGGCGCGGAAGACGCTCGACTGGCGCGAGGCGCGGCGCCGGCTGCAGTCGCGACGGGTGCGGTTGATCTCGGCCGGGATCGACGAGGTGCCCGCGGTCTACAAGGACATCGACCAGGTCATGGCCGCCCAGGCCGATCTGGTCGAGCCCCTGGCACGCTTCGAGCCCCGTATCGTGAAGATGGCGCCATCGGGTGAGCCCCCGGAAGACTCGCAAGATCTGCTATTCTCAAGGGTCGTTCTGCCCTCTGTAAGCAGGACGGGAAGCAACTCAACACCCCAGCGATTGGAGAACGTCATGGCAAGCGAAGGCAAGTGCCCGGTATTGGGCGGGGCTCACAGTCATGCGGCGGCCGGCACCACGGCGAATCAGCACTGGTGGCCGAACCAGCTGAACCTGCGGGTACTGCACCAGAACTCCTCCCTGTCGGACCCGATGGCTGAGGACTTCAACTATGCCGAGGAATTCAAGACGGTCGACCTCGATGCCCTGAAGAAGGACATCGAAGCGGTGATGACCACATCGCAGGACTGGTGGCCGGCCGACTACGGGCACTACGGTCCGCTGTTCATCCGCATGGCGTGGCACAGCGCCGGCACCTACCGCATCCACGACGGACGCGGCGGTGGCGCGTCGGGCACGATCCGGTTCGCGCCGCTCAACAGCTGGCCCGACAATGGCAACCTCGACAAGGCGCGCCGGCTGCTGTGGCCGGTCAAGCAGAAGTACGGCCGCAAGCTCTCATGGGCCGATCTGATGATCTTCACCGGCAACTGCGCCCTCGAGTCGATGGGGTTCGAGACGTTCGGGTTCGCCGGAGGCCGCGAGGACGTCTGGGCGCCCGAAGAGGACATCTACTGGGGACCCGAGACCGGGTGGCTCGATGACGAGCGCTACACCGGAGACCGCGACCTCGAGAAACCACTGGGCGCCGTGCAGATGGGTCTCATCTACGTGAATCCGGAAGGGCCCAACGGCAACCCGGACCCGCTGGCCGCGGCCCGCGACATTCGCGAGACGTTCAGCCGGATGGCGATGAACGACGAGGAGACCGTCGCGCTGATCGCCGGTGGACACACCTTCGGCAAGGCGCACGGCGCGGCGCCAGACAGCCACGTGGGCCCCGAGCCAGAAGGCGCCACCATCGAGGAGCAGGGGCTGGGCTGGAAGAACAGCTACGGCTCAGGCAAGGGTGGCGACACCATCACCAGTGGCCTCGAGGGCGCCTGGACGACACAGCCGGCGAAGTGGGACAACAACTTCTTCGACAACCTGTACGGCTACGAGTGGGAGCTGTTCAAGAGTCCCGCGGGCGCGCAGCAGTGGCGACCCACCGACGCATCGGCGGCCGGGACCGTGCCCGACGCGCACGACCCGTCGAAGACGCACGCGCCGATCATGCTGACCACCGACCTCGCGCTGCGCGAGGACCCGATCTACGGACCGATCTCGAAGCGCTTCCATGAGAACCCCGAGGAGTTCGCCGACGCGTTCGCGAAGGCCTGGTACAAGCTGACCCACCGCGACATGGGTCCGATCTCCCGCTGCCTCGGTCCGCTCGTGCCGGCCGAGCCGCAGCTCTGGCAGGACCCGGTCCCGGCCGTCGACCACGAGCTGGTCGACGACGCCGATGTGGCGGAGCTCAAGAGCAAGATCCTCGCGTCTGGTTTGACGGTGGGCCAGCTCGTCTCGACCGCTTGGGCATCGGCCTCCACCTTCCGTGGCACCGACAAGCGGGGTGGCGCCAACGGGGCCCGCATCCGTCTTGCGCCGCAGAAGGACTGGGCGGTCAACAACCCGTCCGAGCTCGCCACGGTGCTCGGCACGCTCGAAGGCGTGCAGAGCGCGTTCAACGACGCGCAGAGCAACGGCAAGCGGGTGTCACTGGCTGACGTGATCGTCCTCGGGGGCGCCGCCGCGATCGAGCAGGCGGCCAAGGCGGCCGGCCAGGACGTGCAGGTGCCGTTCAGCCCGGGCCGGACCGACGCGACGGCCGAGCACACCGACGAAGAATCGTTCGCGGTGCTCGAACCGACCGCCGACGGCTTCCGGAACTACATCGGCAACGGCCATCAGCGCGCCTCGTCCGAGCTGCTGGTCGACCGGGCGCACTTCCTGAACCTGACCGCGCCCGAGATGACCGTGCTCGTCGGAGGACTGCGGGTGCTCGGCGCCAACGCCGGCGGATCCGAGGTTGGCGTGTTCACCGATCGCCAGGGGCAGCTGACCAACGACTTCTTCGTGAATCTCCTCGACCTGGGCACCACCTGGCAGCCGAGCGGAACGAAGGGCGTCTACGAGGGGCGCAACGGTTCGGGTGATGTGAAGTGGACCGGCAGCGAAGTCGATCTGGTGTTCGGCTCGAACTCGCAGCTCAGAGCCATCGCCGAGGTCTACGGGTGTGACGATGGACAGCAGGCATTCGTCAGCGACTTCGTCGCCGCCTGGGCCAAGGTCATGAACCTCGACCGCTTCGACCTTGCTTAGATGGGGCTGCGCCCCAAACCCCACGCGAGTGTGTGCCGAGTAGCCTGCTCGCTTGGACCGGCATCGTTCGGACCGAAAGGGCCCTCCTGGTGAGGGCCCTTTCTCTTGTACGGCTGAGGCGCGGCCTACAGCTCGAAACCGGCGGCAACCAGGTTGAGGGTTTCAGACGCGGGCGGCGACACCGGCTGGCTGGCCTTGAGTGCCTGCCGGAACACGCCAAACGCCTCGACCTCCGAGAAACGATCCATGGTCACCTGGTCTCGGGCCATGTTGATGTGGACGAACGTCTGTTCATCAGCGAGCTGGAACGTCGCGTAGTGCATGCCCGGAATCGGATCCGCTCGAAGCGCGTTCATCACCCGCCGAATGTTCTCTTTGTTGGTCTCGACGAACTCGGGTCGCACGGTGTATTGCACCTTCACCGCCTTCACGGTCGTGGCACGGACCATTGAGCTACTGGGCGGCCGCTACAAGCTCCTGATCCTGCGCGCCCTCCTCTTTCACGGCCGACCGCTCAGATTCGGCGAGCTCCGTCGGGAGGTCGACAAGGTGAGCCAGAAGACGTTGACCCGCAATCTCCGGGAACTCGAGGCGAGTGGCATCGTGAACCGCACCGTCTTCGCCGAAGTACCGCCTCGTGTCGAGTACGAGTTGACCGACGCCGGCCAGGCGCTGATGCCGCTCTTCGGTTCGATGAAAGATTGGGCCGCCGAGCATCTGCCCGCCTAGTCGATCCGCAGTAGGTTGATGCCATGAGCTCGATTCCTGAATGGGCGAGACGCGGCCGCTCCGGATGGCGACACACGGGTGTAGCCCGACCCGACTTTGCCGCCGAACCGAAACCGGGCCAGGAGTCGGTGTGGGACTACCCGCGTCCTCCGCAGCTCGCGCAGGACAACCGCGAGGTAGTGGTGCGGTGGGGGGAGATCGAAGTAGCTCGCACGCGCCGGAGCCTTCGGGTCCTCGAGACCGCGAGCCCGCCGACGTTCTACCTCCCGCCTGACGATCTGCGGAGCGATCTGCTCCAGGAGGTCTCCGGGGGCAGCCGGTGCGAGTGGAAGGGCGAAGCCCGCTACTGGTCGCTGGTCTCGGGCGGCGACCGGGAGGACTCGGTGGCCTGGTCGTATCCGGATCCGCTGCCGAGCTTCGAACCGTTGCGGGACTACGTCGGGTTCTATCCTGCTCGGCTTTCCTGCACCGTGGACGGCGTGAGGGTCGAACCACAGCCCGGGCGCTTCTACGGCGGCTGGGTGACCCCCGAACTGGTCGGTCCGTTCAAGGGAGAAAAGGGTACCGAGGGTTGGTAGGGGAAACGGCGCTAAGATCGGCCGAAACAGGATCGCTTCCCGAGGAGGCTCGAGATGAAGACGTCGCGACGTGACATGGTGACGGCGGCCGGCGGCGGACTGGCGGCGCTGGCCGCGATCGGTCTGACCGAGAGCGCGAGCGCACAGAGCGGCTCTACAGCCGAGATCGACGCCGACCTTCTCGGCGCCCTGCGAGACTGTGTCGACAAGATGGCGATCAAAGAGCTCTTTGGCCGCTACGCGCACGCCATCGACACCGGCGACTCGGAAGGCTGGGCGGCCGTCTTCACCGAAGACGGGCAGTACGAGCTGTTCGGCAACACCACGAAGGGGCGCCCCGCCATCGCGGCCGCTATCGCTGGCCGCACCGGAGACCGGCCGCACTCACAGCACCGGATGGCCAACCACGTCATCAGCATCGATGGCGACACGGCGCACTCGGTCTGCGAGTTCTGCGTGATCGCGGAACGGCAGGGCCGGATCGACACGATCACGGCCGGCTTCTATGAAGATGATCTGAAGCGGGTGGATGGGCAGTGGCTCATCGCGCGTCGGCAGATCCAGCTCAAGACCGACCCCGCGATTCTCGAACCGCCTGAAGCGTAGCAACGATCCGTCGAATCTGTAGGGCGGGGCTTCAGCCCCGCCGACCTACACCGAGTTGCGCCAGGGCGGGACCAGAGCCCAGCCCTGCAGGATCTAGCGGGTTGGTTCGGCCAGGTACTCCTCGTCGGTGACCGGGTTGCCCCACTCGGCGCCGCCGCCCTGCACGGCAATCATCACCAGCCCCTCGTCGGGTGCCGCACCATGCCAGTGCATCACGCCGCCGGCCGAGTAGACCGGCACGCCAGGGACCAGTTCGAGTAGCGGCCCGCCCTGTTCCTGAAAGCGTCCGCTGCCTTCCTCTGGCAGCAGGAGCTGCCCCCACCCGTGGCTGTGCCAGTGGGCGCGGGCGCCCGGCACCAGCCGCACACGTGCCTTCCCTACTTCCTCGCTATCGATCCGGGTCGGAGGCGGGCCGGTGAAGAAATCAGCGAGCGGATTCTGCTGGGCGCTGGAGGCGGTTTCGAGGCCGATCCAGGCCACCACCACGACGGCGACGACCGCAAGTGTCTTCTCACGCATGAGGCTAATCCATCGACTTGATGACGCCGTACATCATCCCGCCGTAGGGACCATGATCCCAGGTGCCCGCATAGCGTTCGTCGTAGAAGACGACACGGGCGCCGAACTCTTCGCCGAGACCCGGGATGGCGAAGTCGGTGATCGAGACCATCGGCGTATCGCCCGCCCAGACCATCGGCACCACGACCGGTACCGTGACATCGACGTTGCCGTAGACGACACGCGCCTCGAAACGCCAGTTGTCGCCATCGAGCTTGGTGACCGAGGCGATCTCGTAGAGCTCCGGATTCCCGTCCCGTCGTTCCACGCCCTCGATCGTGAAGTGCCCCTCGAGCGCGACGTTCTGCATCCGCTCGGTGAACTCACGCTCGAGATCGGTCAACGAGGCCGGGTCGGCCGCACGGCCCGATCCGGTCGCCCCAAGCAACCATCCTGCCCCCAGAGCAACGAGCACCACGACGGCACCGCCACCAATCTTGAGCGCACCTTTCATAACGCCACATGATGACTCAAAAACCGCCGAACTACACGCGGTTTCACCCTCAGGCCGACAGCGCGAATGGAACGGCTGGTCCGAGTCAGGCGGCCGCGGACGGACCGACCTCCGCGTGGGACTCGGGAAGGGAGGCCAGCAGGTCGCAGGCGGCCGCGACGCTGTCGGGACACGGCTTCCCGGCGTCCATCTCCTCGAGCAAGGTGCGCTGCGCGCGCTCCGGTGTCATGCCGGCCCGATACGGCCGGTCGGCGAGCAGGGCGTCGCACATGTCGGCGACCGCGAGCAGCCGGGCTGGCACCGTGAGCTCCGGCGCATGGCGGCCGGCATGGTAGCCGCTGCCATCGAGCTTCTCGTGATGACAGCTGGCGTCGAAGGCGAACTCGGCGAACACCGGCACGGCGTTGAGGATGGTCCAGCTCAGCTCGGGGTGGCGACGGACGATCACCCACTCCGCCTCGGTCAACCGGCCCTTCTTGTCCAGGATGCTGTTGGGCACGCCGAGCTTCCCGATGTCGTGCAGCAGCGCCGCCCGCCGCAGGCGGGTCAACGCCTCGGCCACCAGATCCAATCGTGTGGCGTCGGCGACGATCGCCGCCGGCAGCGGCTTAGCGGCTGCAACGAGGTCTGCTTCGTCTCCTTCATCCAGCCGCTGCCAGAAGCTGGCGTCGGCGGCCAACGCTTTCGCGGCATCAACCAACTCGGGCGCGAACCAACGGCGCGAGCGAGCGCGAATGACGTCGAGCGCAGCGGCCGGCCCATGCTGGTGGGCAAAGATCTCGAACACCTGCGCCAAGCCGATGATCCGTCCGGCCAATGGAATCGACTCGCCCCGCAGACCGGCCGGCTGACCGCCACCGTCCCAGTGCTCGTCCATCGTTCGGATGGCGGTTGCGGTCTCTTCCGACAGGCCCAGCCCGCGGGCGATTGAGGCCCCGCGGTCGCAGCGCACCTGGAACACCTCCCGCTCGAGTTCCGGACCACGGTGCGCCAGCCGCGACAGACGGCGGAGCCGCATCCACACCGACTCGCCCCGCCCGACCGTTTCGAGGGCGTAGGCCGCCTTCTGGCTGAACCGGCGCCAGTCTCTGAGCCAGAGCGCACGCTTCGAGCTCTGGTCGTCGCCCCCGAACAGCTGGTGCACGCGTGCGGCGTTGCTGGAACAGCCGGCGTCTTTCAACAGCAGCGCGTAGAAGAGGTCCGCCTGCTCGCGCTCATCGACCGACAGGAGCGACGCCAGACGCATCCCGATCAGGCAAGAGCGCGCGGCATGTCCGCGCGGGTGACCCTCGGTCACATCGAGAGCATGCGTGAGGCCTCGAAGCACTTCCGAGACCCGGACCATCACCGGTTCGGCGTCGGCAACCGCCTGGAGGGAAAGCGTGGGAGCACCAGACATGGGTTCTCGAGAAGCAAATGTCGGTCCGCACCGTTGTCGTCGTGCATTCAGACGTCCAGCAGCTCTCCATGGCCGTCCGAGAGTCGGCCACGAACGGATCTGTCAGCGACGCGTCCGGAAACGGGACACCTGCCGTATGCTGTGGAGGCTGATCCGTGGCGCCAGCAGCGGCGCCGCCAAGGAGATTGAAGGATGCACCCAGGGACTTCGGCCACGTTACGCACCGTTCTTGTCGGCACGGCGCTCGTATGGGGCGTCGGCGCGGCCGAGGCGCAGCCCACCGGGGCGCTCGAAGCCGCGGTCGAGGAGGGCTGGAGCCAGCCGCGCACGTCGTGGGGTCACCCGGACCTGCAGGGCATCTGGAACAACACCGCCTGGAACGCCACGCCGCTCCAACGACAGACCGAAGAGGACCTCCGCGAGATCGAACGACGTCGGGCTGCGCGTGCCCGCAGCGGCAATCGAGGTCTCGGTTATGACATCGGGGTGTGGGGAGAAGGGGTCCGCGGAGGGCGCTCGCAACCGCCGATCGACGTGGGCCACATCATCGTGGATCCGTCAGACGGACGGCTCCCGCCCTTGACGCCCGAAGCACAAGCCCGGCTCGACGCGAGACGTGAGGCACGCCGGGGCCTGTCGATGGACGAGCCGCGACCGGGCGCCTGGGTCGAGGACGTCACGGTCTGGATGCGCTGCATCTCGCGAGGGCTTCCGGACGCGATGTTCCCCAGGCTCTACAACAACAACTACAACATCATGCAGACGCCCGACTATGTCGTGATCTACTACGAGATGATCCACGACGCGCGGATCATCCCGCTGGACGGGCGCGCCGGGCTCCCCGAGCACCTTCGGCAATGGAATGGCGACGCGCGAGCCCACTGGGACGGCGACACCCTGGTGGTCGAGACGGCCCGCTTCGTCGGCCAGGAGTTCAACCTGATTCCGCATGGCGGCGGCGGCGCGGGCACCTATAGTGGCGCCAGCCGGGAACTGCGCCTTACCGAGCGCTTCACCCGGCTCAGCGACGACTTCATCGAGTACGAGTTCACCATTGATGATCCCGGCCTCTACACCAGACCGTGGACCGGTGTGATCCCGCTCACCACCATCGAGAGCCCGGACACCATCATCGAATACGCCTGCCACGAGGGGAACTACTCGATCGTCGGCTCGCTCAGCGGGGCGCTGGCCCGCGATCGGGCGGCGTCACAAGACTGACGGCGGGAACTTCGCGTGCCGTTCGATCGTCGTTGACGATCGACCATGCGACCCGCCCGACTGAGCCGGACACGAAGACGGCTGATTGCCGCGGCGAGTGTTGTCGTCGTCTCCTCGACGGCGTGGGCGCAACCAGCCGCCGACGAAGCCGACCGGCTCCTGGCGTCGGTCGTCGAGAGCGACCGGCTGCCCTCGCTCTCGGTCGCGGTCCTGCGAGACGGATCGCTGGTCTACGCCAGCGCGCTCGGACTCGCTGACGTGGAGAACGACGTCCCCGCGACCCCCGGCACGGCGTATCGGACCGGCTCGGTGACCAAGACGCTCACGGCCGTGACCGCGTTGCAACTGTCGGAGCGGGGCGCGCTGGATCTGGATGCGCCGCTGCAGGACTACTGCCCGGCCCAAGTCGACGCCCTTGAGCGTCGGCCAGCTGCTGGCCCACACTGCGAGCATACGCCACTACGACTATCAACGGTTCGACGAGGACTTCCTCAACACCCAGCCCTTCACTTCCACCGCGCAGGCGCTGACGAAGTTCGCCGATGACCCGGGTTCACCTCTCCACTCACGATCGCGATGGTGTCGGCCGACTGCACGAAGCCGTGGAATAGCTGATACATGAACGCCCGCATCGGCGGATCACCCCACACCTCGGTGCACCGTTCCGTGCCCGGCCGATCCTCTGGACCGTCGTAGCCCCGACCATTGAAGTAGACGTGCCCGGACAGGTTCTTACCGCGCTCATTGAAGGGCAGGATGCCGTTGTCGGGATGGGTGATGACCGAGCTCCGGTACTCTCCGTCGACCATCGCCAGCACGCGGGCGCCGAACCGGTCGATGTCGGGGTCGGTGTTGCCAGCCACGCTCGTTCCAACTGCAGCGGCATACCCGGCTGCCATCTCGGGTGACAGGACGAGGGGCATGCCCGGTGGGCGTTCCAGTCCGGTGCTGAATCTGGTGCTCCGGACGCCCTGAGAGTCCGGGGCTCCGTGCTCCGTTCTCGGCACCTCGTAGGTGCGCTCCGAATCCGACGGCTGGGCGACACTGAGGCTACTGACGAGACAGACGGCGAGCATAACAGCACACGACCGAGTGAACACGATGTTGTCCTCTGTCTGGATTGTTACGAGCGGGCCCGCACAGGAGCCCACGAAACTGCTACTTCAGAGCATGCTCATTCCCGCCATGCCGGTCAAACGCCTCGGCCACTCGCAAGCGTTCGACTGGCATACCGAGTTCCGGTGTCCGCTGGCCGGCCA
>MDTE01045618.1_pt1 | contig 11691 bp, 7 predicted proteins | sample 811231 | NCBI WGS metagenome assembly MDTE01 (sample SAMN05326651, study PRJNA326480) | marine metagenome | isolation source: seawater | place: Indian Ocean: Red Sea | collected 2010
ATTGATAAATACCATTTTTTTTCAGATTTTTTACCTTCATAAGGATCATATTGCCAAGCATAATCAAGTTTCCATGGCATTCCAAGGAAAATAAATCTAGGGCCAAAACCATATGACATAATCCACCCTTCTCCATTATTATTATTCCAACTTGATCTTTGATGGTATCTTGGAAAATCATCATTCCATGCTACTCCCATATCTACAAAAAACACACCAAAAAATTGTCCTAAATATTCAATTGCAGGGAAATAATACATTAACATAGGAAGTCTTAATTCAAAATTCATTAATAGTGCTTTGTTGCCATAGCGTGCGCCTAATTCATATCCTCTTATAGGCAAAACAAAATTATTCATATAATAATAATCATCATCACCTAAATTATTTTCATATGCTGCACTAATTAAATCATTATCACTAGAGCTTACCCAAGGAACGCCTCCTATTGCATATTGTCTTTTATCTCTTCCCCAACTTGAACCAGCATATATTCTTGAAGCAAAACTAATTTTACTATTATATGATAATTCATAATATCTTCTAGCATCTAAAGTCAACATATGATAACTAAAATCATTTAATCCATTTTCAGGAGCAAAATCATATTTCAAATATAATCTAGAACCACTAACTGGATACAAATAAAACCACCTAGTATTATCAAAAACATACTTTGTATATGGCATAACTATTTTTCTATCAGGAAATGCGAAGTTAACATCTTCAACATAATTATTAACACCCCATTCATATGCAGTTTTCATATAATAATTATAGTTTAAACCTCCTTCAATCCTACTATATCTTGAAAACGGTTTTGCCGCTTTATAATCAAATCCAAAGTTTTTGTATAACAAATAAGATGGAGGTCCCCAACCACCATCTATATAATAATTTTTATAAGCTCTATGATAAAATTGTGCTTCATGATTAATTTGTTTTTTTAAATATCTATATTGCATAAAAAAATCTGATTCACTAATCTCAGATTGCAATTCAATGCCAAATGTTGTTTTATGATCACCTAAAATATCACTAAATAAAAATACTCCCATTGCTGATGATCCATAATATGAATCATAAGTATAATAAGCTCTTGCATAGTCTAAAGTAAAACGCGTTATATATTTATGTTTCCTATATTTTCCATTACTATCTTTTAAATTAGGTGGTTTAAATGAAATTCTATCATTTGATTCTGAAAAATTATCTGGAGAAAAAACATAATTTGAAAAATCATCATCGGTAGTTATTGTATTATTATTTGATTTTCTAAGTAATGCTGGTATTTGTTTTTCTTTCCAACTTGATAATGGGACTGTTTGAATTCTATTAGCAGCGCTTTTTACATTAGATAAAACAAACAAATCATAACCGCTATTATAAAATCCAGTAAATATAATTTGGTTATTTGTTACCCAATTCATTTGAGTTATACCAGTTAGAACATTTGTTGAAGCTTTTGGAAATTTACCATCACTATCAGAGATATATATATTATTGATCCCTGATTCATCAGATATATATGCTATGAGACTACCATCAGGAGAATAACTAGCATAATTTTCGTTGAAACTAGTATCAGTAATTCTTGAAATTGTATTATTGTCATCTATACTATATATATCAAAATTTTCAATGTTATGATTAGATAAAACATCATAAGCAAGTGGTTCATTTGGAATTAAAAAATTACCTCTATCAGATACAAATAATAACTTATCACCTTCGGGGTGCCAAGATACATGTACATCACTAAACTGATCTTTAGTTAGATTAACTAAAGAATCATCATCCAAATTATAAATATATATATCACTTGAATAGCCATTATTCCCAATAAAAGCAATTTGATTATTTTTAGGATTCCAAACAGGTTTTAATATTCCTTGAAGATTAAATTTTTTAATCAAAAAATTGTCTCTCCGATTATTAATGTTATAAATAAATAATGCATCTTCACCTGAAGATTTTCCTGAAAATACAATACGCTCATTATCGCTAGACCATGAAATTCCTGGTTTTAAAAAATTTAATTCTTCAAATTTTGCACTTTTATTACTTTGAATAATTCTTTTATGAAATTTTCCATCTATTGTAGATATGATATATATCCCCATTTCTCCATTAATATTTGAATACATAGCAATTTTTTTACCATCAGGAGAAGGAGATGGAGCTATATTATAATTATTATTTAAATCCTCATGAAATGTTATTTGTCTAGCGATATCTTGTATATCATCTCTGTCATCTATATCTGGCCAATATTCTTTTTTAAGATATTTATGCCATTGTTTTGTTAATTCTTTGATGTTAATTCCAATTGTTGCTTCAATGCCCTTATTAACATCCCTTTTAGCTTTAATATTATGAAAAATTTCAGCTATTGATTCTTCACCCCATTTTTCACATATAAATTTCCAAACAGACTGTCCTCCACGGTATGCTAAATAACCATTCAATGAGTTAATGTCTGGTAAAGTTTGAGAATTAATTGCTAAATCTCTCATCCACATATCAGAGTTAACATCCCATGAGTGCGCTAAATACTCTGCTAAACCTTCATTCATCCAAAGTGGTATGAATACTGCATTAGTATTAATAAGATTTTGTAAAGAACCGCCATACATGCCATCATTAATAAAAACATGAACAAGCTCATGGTATATAACATGAGAAAAATCCTTTAGCGAACCATCATATGGAATAACCATCCTATTTTTTATTAATTCTGTTACACCTCCTATGCTTTCCCTCATATACATTTCAACAACATTTGTTTGCTGAAATTCATTATGGGAATTATAAAAAATAATTGCAGAGCGATTGCTTAACTCCCAGCCTATTAGATTTGCAATTTTATCATGTGCTTTTTCAGCATGGGAGGCTACAAAATCAGAATTTTTCTCACCATCTGAATAAAAATAAATATCAAAATGTTCTGTTTGAATAAAATACCATTCGAATTCATTATATTGAACAATATTTTTCCCATATTCAGGAAAAATAAATGCTAATATAACAAAATATAATATTTTTTTGAAAAATTGAATAAACACGGTAGATTTATTTATTATAATAAACATCAAAAATTAATATAATAATTCAATTTAAAAAATAATTTAATGATTAAAGCGCCATACTACATAGTCTCTGATAACCATTTTTTTATGGATTGTAACAACAAAGAGATGGATAGAAGAGAAAAACTTTTTAAAGTAATTAAGTGTATTAAAAATAAAGGACAAGGAACATTAATCTTAGGTGGTGATTTCTTCGATTATTGGTTTGAATATAAAAATAAAATTCCTTCAGGTTATGAAAATTTACTACATGAATTAAAAAATCTTATAAATAGTGGAATTGAAATACATTATGTATTGGGAAATCATGACTATTGGGATTTTGGATATTTAAACAAAATTATAGGCATAACAACACATAAAAAGGACTTATCTATATCATATAATAATAAAAATATTTTGATTACTCATGGTGATGGAATTTTAAAAAATGATTATGGTTATAGATTTATGAAAAAAATTATTAGAAGTAAGATTTTCATAAAAATTTATAACTTATTTAATCCAAATTTTACCACTAAATTAGCTAATAATATTTCAAATACAAGTTCTAGGTATAATCATAATGATAACAATATTAAAATGATTAAAAGAGATGTATTAGAATTTGCAAGAGAAAAATGGAAAGATAATTATGATATGGTATTTGTGGGGCACTATCATCAAGAGGGGACAATTAATGAAAACAACAAATCAGTAACTTTCCTTGGTGATTGGTTGTCAAAATTTACTGTTACAGTAATAGATGATAAAGGATTGTGGCAAGGAAATTGGCAAAAATTTTTAGATTTATCTTGATTTGACTTTTGTAATTGAATAATATTAAGTCTTCGTAATAAAGGGAATACTATTGAAAAAAGGATTATATATATTTATCATTTTTAGTTTAGCATTATCAATTGCTTTTGCTAAAAAAGATCGCTCAAAAAGAAATAAAAAATCCAATGATTCCATAATTCAATTAAGAGATAATTTTACTTTTGAAGATATAGAAAAATTAAAAGATTCATATAATGCTGGAAGCGAAAAAGCATTAAACAAATTAATAGCAATATATAGAGATGTGAATCAATCTTTATCTATTAGATTAGCTGCGCTAGATGGTATTTCTAATTCTAAAGATCCTAATCTGCAAATTGCATTAGAAGAGGTAGTAAAAAATGCTGACTTTGTTGCTGATGAGTTAATGAAACAAACTTTATATACATTAGTACAATTAGAAAGCAAACCCTCATCTGAGGCAATTACTGAAGGTTTAAGAAAATCAGAAGAAAAAATAATGGATTTACGAACAATTATGGTAGATGCCGTTGGAGAAAATAATACAGAAGATAAAATATTAACACTATTAGAATTATATGAAGTAAGTGCATCTAATCACCAAAGAATGAATGAATTATTAACAACAACCTTGGGTGATTTAGATGATGATAGAGTAATGCCAATATTGATGGATATTGCTCGAAACAATGAACTAAATATGAATGTAAGGAATCAAGCAATAGAAATATTATCACGAAAAAATTCTCCAGATTTAGTTGATTTTTTTGTTGAAATTTTAGGCAGTCCAAATTCAAATGATACAATGTTAGATTTTATACATAATTCTATGGGTATAGAAAACCGTGATAGAATGATTATGGCTCTTTTAGAATCATATCAAATTGGGAAAACGCGATATCATGCTATTTTATATAGTGTTATAGAAGGTTTAGAAGATTATAATAATCCTCAAATGAAACCTTTATTTATTGATGTAGCAAAAACTGATGGCTTCCCCTCAGGATTAAGAATCAAAGCTATTCAATCCTTAGTTAATTTTAATGATGAAACTGTTCTCGATGAATTAATTCCCATATTAAATGAAACTGAAAATTATAAATTTTATTATGAAATAAATACTCTTGCTGAAAAATTAAATGCAAATGAATTGTATATTAATAAAATAAGACAGGCTGGATTTAATGCCATGCAAAATTAATGAAATTAATATTTTATATATTAATAATGTGTTTGATGTTTTTTAGTTGTTCAACAAAAGTGGTTGATTTAGATGAAAATCCAGAAATTTTACCTGAAGAAATTGAAGAAAATAACAAGTCAAAAAATTCACCTTTTTATCCCTTAGATGACACACTAGAAAATTTACAAAACCAAATCAATGAGCTCAAAGCCCGTGTTGTTGAATATGAATCTACTTTAAATGCACCAAGTTTAAATGCTGAAATTTTAAAACTCATTAAGGAACCTCATTTAACACATGAAATTGATATAGATAATGGCACTATGATACAGGGGAAAATATTAAAAGAAAATTCTACTGAGCTAATTGTTCAAACGCGTATCGGACAATTACAAATTGATAAATCACATATAATTGAAATTCGTGAAACTCCACCTTTTATCCCAGAAATTGTTATTAATGAAGACACAATAAATGAGCAAATTAACAAAAGTCAATTATCATTTTCAGGATCATTAAAAAACATTGGAAGTCGAAGAGGTGATTTTGTTAGAATAATTTATCATTTATGGGAAACTGATACGAAGTTAGTTTTAAGTGATTCTACATTTATATCAGGCAATACAATCCAATATATAAATGGTGTTATTTCAGATGCATCATTAAACCCAGGAGAATCTGGGACATTTGATTTAGTTATTCAAATTCCTGATTCTATCAATGTAACATATTGGACTAAAGAAATTCGAGCAGATGTTTTTGAATAATGTATAGTTTAGAAAAACTTTTAAAACATGTTGTTGAAAAAAACGCTAGTGATTTACATTTATCTATTGGTACACAACCTAGAATAAGACAAAATGGAATATTAATATCAATAGATGGAGAAAAATTAACACCTACACTCCTTAATAAAATTATTAAAGAGCACCTTACAAAAGATAGATTAGAAAAGTTAAGTATTGGAAAAGAAATTGATTTTTCAATAGGGATTGCTGGGTTAAGTAGATTTAGAGTAAATTTTTTTAAGCAAAGAGGTAATATTGTTGCAACTTTTCGTAGATTACCATATGATATTCCACAAATTGAATCATTAGGGCTCCCTGAAGTAGTAATTAATTTAGCAAATGCTAAAAAAGGTTTGATATTAATTACAGGAGGTACTGGAAGCGGAAAATCAACTACTATGGCTGCTCTTCTTCAAAAAATTTCTAAAGAATCTAACAAACATATAATTACTATTGAAGATCCAATAGAATACCTCTATGAACATTCTTCATCTTTAGTAAATCAACGAGAGGTGGGAATTGATACACAGTCATTCGCTTCAGGTTTACGAAGCGTATTAAGACAAGACCCTGATATTGTATCAATTGGAGAGTTGCGCGATGTAGAATCAATGGCCGCTGCATTAACAATTGCTGAAACAGGACATCTAGTTTTTGGAACGCTACATACTAACAATGCAACAGGTACAATAACAAGATTAGTTGATGCATTCCCTCCAGATAAACAAGATATAATAAGAAACAATATTTCTATGTCGCTATTAGGTATTGTTTCACAACAATTAATACCTAATAAGAAAAATGGAAGAACACTAGCAGCAGAAGTGTTAATAAATACAAATTCTATTAAAGCACTCATTAGAGAAAATAATATACATCAAATAGATAATTACATTTTAAGTGGTAGTAAAGATGGTATGATTAAAATGGATAATTCAATTTTGAACTTATTTCAAAACCAAATCATATCAAAAGAAGAAGCTCTTAATTATGCGATAAATCCAAATGAACTTGCTCCTAAATTAAATGGTCCAAATATTTAGTTTATGAAAAAAAACATAGTTGAATTAATTAAAAAAAAACTAGATGTTTACCATATTAATATTGAAGATTTAACAAAAAATCATATAAATCATAAACATTATGATGGAGGAGGACATTACAAAATGATTGTTGTATCTAATGATTTTAAAAACTATTCATTATTAAAAAGACATCAATTGATTTATAAAGTTCTTAATGCAATGATTAAAAAAGAAATACATGCACTTTCATTAAAAACGCTAACAGTAAATGAATATAATGATAAAAAAGAAGCCAGATAAATCTGGCTTCTTTTTGTTTGCGTTATTTTAACCAATTAACAACTTTTTTGGAGGAATTAAAGAAGTTGTTTGACATTACTTAATTTTTATATTGATATAAATATAAAAAGTTCCCAAAAAATAAATAGGCCTCGAAAGGCCTATTTATTTGAAGTATTTTCATACTTCACTTTTGTTGGCTAATCTCCTCCTACCACCAACATAAACAACTTCTAACTTTCACACACTCCATTTAATAAATCAAAACTATAATTAACGTTATTAATCTAAAATATATGAATAAAAAAAGATGTGATTTTAATCACTTAATAAAAATATATAAAACTTAAATTTATTTTTCCAGGGTATCAAGTAAATGGATAAAATCTATTTCATTTAAAATTGTTATTTTTAATGATGTGGCTTTTTTAAGTTTACTCCCTGCATTTTCTCCCGCAATAACAAAATCAGTATTTTTACTTATAGAAGAGCTTGATTTCGCACCATATTTTTCTATTATTTCTACTGCTTTAGATCTTGGATATGCATTTAAATGACCTGTAAAGACAAATATTTTATCTGAAATCATTGTTTTTTTATTAATAGTTGATGTTTTAAATACTAATCCAGCTTTTAAACATTTTTCTATGATAAGAATATTCTTTTCATCTTGAAAAAAAGTAATAATTGATTCTGCCATTATTTCACCAATTTCATTAATATTTATTAAATCATCTTTTGAAGCATTTCGTAAAAGATCTAAATCATCATTAAAATGTGCACATAAAATTTTTGATGCATTTTGGCCTATATGATTTATTCCTAATCCATTAATAAATCTATATAAATTTGTTGTTTTTGAATTATTGATAGCTACTATAATATTCATTGCAGATTTCTCTCCCATACGTTCTAGATGAGATAATTGCTTAGTAGTTAATGTATAAATATCTGCAATATTGTAAATCAATTTTTTATCAAGAAGTAATTCTATCAACTTTTCTCCAAAACCATCAATATTCATGCAATTTTTTGAAACATAATGCTGAATTGAACCTTTAATTTTTGCATTACAAAATTGATTTTGACATTTATGCTCTGATTCATTTGGAGCTCTAACTACAACCCCGTTACATACAGGACATATTTTAGGAATTTCAAAAGGTATTGATTGATTAGATCTTTTTTCTAAAATTACTTTAACAACTTCTGGAATCACATCCCCAGCTCTTTGAATCAAAACAAAATCTCCAACTCTTATATCTTTTTTCTTTACTTCATCTTCATTATGTAGTGTTGCATTTGACACTGTAACACCTCCTACCAATACAGGTTTTAATTTTGCAACTGGCGTTAAAGCTCCTAATCTTCCTACACTAATAACTATATCTATAACTTCTGTTACAGCTTGTTGAGCTTTTAATTTTCCTGCAATTGCCCAACGTGGAGATTTACTTCTATCTCCTAATTGATTTTGTTTTCTAAATGAGTTTACCTTAAATACAACTCCATCAATATCATATAATAATTTTTCTCTTAATTTTTCTGCTTTATTATAATAATTTTTTAAAAAATCAACACCATAACCACATTCTATATAAGAATTAACTGGGAACCCCCAGTCTTGTAATTGATTAAGAAATTCTTTTTGATTCTTAAAATTTCTCCCTTCAATTTTTCCTAAACCATAACAAAAAATCTTTAATGGTCTACTTGCTGCTATTTTAGGATTTAGCTGTCTTAAACTCCCTGCTGCACAATTTCTTGGATTAGCAAAAATTTTTTCTTTCTTAATAGCTTGTTTATCATTTAACTTTTTGAAATCATTATGATTAATGTATACTTCACCTCTAACTTCTAATAATTTTGGAGGTGTAACAGAATTTAGTTTTAAAGGGATTCCTTTAATTGTTATCAAATTATGTGTTATATCCTCACCATTAATACCATCTCCTCTAGTTGAACCATATTTAAAAACTCCATCTATATAAACTAATTCTACTGCTAAACCATCAAGTTTTGGTTCTGCAATATATTCTATTTTTTCATTTGAATTTAAAAATTTAACAATTTGTTTATTGAAGTTTTCAAGCTCCTCTTCATTCATTGCATTTGATAAAGATAACATTGGGATTGAATGAGTTATAGTATTAAAGGTATTAATAGGTTTCCCACCAACACGTTGAGTTGGCGAGTCTAAAGTTTTATAGTTTGGATTTTGATTTTCAAGAGATTCTAACTCTCTTAAAAGAGTATCATATTCATAGTCTGAAATTGTAGGATCATCATAAACATAGTAGGCTATATTATGTTTATTTAAAATATTTTTTAATTCTATAATTCGCTTTTCAACATTTGCCATAATTTGTTAAATGCTAGTTATATCTTTATCAATAGTAGCAGTTAAACTAAAAAAGTCCTTACTTGAAAACTTAAACTGCTTATGATGATAATCTCCTTTTAAATCTTTATCATATTGTTTTATATAATATTCTTTATTATCTATGATTTTTAACAATGCAGTAATTAATTTATTAACATCTTCTATTGTATTATAAATACCAAAGCTTGCTCTTACCATTCCCATCCATGATTCTGCATTCCATTGCAAATGATCATCTTGACAATCTAAAATACTAATCTCCTCCTTATGTGTATCGTGTAGCATTTTTTCTACGTAAGGATGAGCGCAAAAACATTCATTTCTAACAGCAATATTAAAATAATCATTTAAAATAGATGCTGTTAAACCATGATCCATCCCAATAATATTAAAGGAAATTGTACCAGTTCTTTTACATGTATTGATATTGGTATCACCATATATATAAATGTTATTATGTTTTTTCATTTCACTTATGGTATAATTTGTTAATGACAAATCTTCCTCTAAAATTAACTCCATCCCTATGCTATGCAAAACATGTATGGAGGCTCCAAGGGTAATAGCTCCTAAAATATTTGGAGTTCCTGCTTCTTCTCTATCAGGAAAAACTTTTGAAACAAAATAATTATCTGGGAATACACGATCAACCATTCCACCCCCAACTTCTTCAGGTTCAATTGCTGACATAAATGACTTTCGAGCAATTATAACTCCTGGAGAACCTGGGGCATAAGTTTTATGGCCAGAAAACAACAATACATCTATTTCTAAATCTTTATCTTCAAAACCGCTCATAGTGATAGGAACATGCGCACCCATTTGTGCTGCATCTACTATGATATATGCCCCATATTTATGGGCTAATTTTGCAATTTCATTAATAGGGTTAATAATCCCAGTTACATTACTTAAACCTGTAACAGATACATAATTGACTCTACCTGCAAATTGTTGCAGATAATTTTCTAATGCATCCATATTAACGCTACCCATATGTTTGCTATTTGTTGAAACAGGGACATGAATAACCTTACCTCCATGCTTTCTATGCGGTAAATCATTTGAATGATGTTCCATAATTGATACTAAAACCATATCTCTTTCAGGGCGTAGTCTATTTAAAGTTTTAGCCATCCTATTCATCCCTGCAGTTACTCCACTGCCCATAAAGAAACAAGTAAACTCTTTGGGATCTGCACTAACAAAATCTAAAATTTTATTATGAATCCATGCATATGTTTTTGTGGAAACCTTTGCACTAAAGTGAAGTAATGAATGAGTATTAGAATAGTGTTTTAAAAATTCATTTGAAGCACGATGAGCAACTCCCATCATTAAGGATGATGCCGTAGTATCCAAATATGTACGCTCAGTAGTTTCTCCAGTTGCAATTTTATATTTTGTTTTTAAACCAATAAAATCAGATTTGATTTTATCTAATAAATCCTGACCTTGCAATGACATCGTCTCTGGGGTTAAAACAGGTAGTTTCATGTCTATAAATTAACTATTTTTAATCCTTTTAAATAACTCTTTTTTTATTTGTTTTGTAAGCACATAATTCGATTCCCAATTATCCCAAAAACATTCTATCATGCCAATCCCAGTAGATGATATAAATGCTTCATCCATATTTTTAACATCATAAAGGCTAATTTCTTTTTTTACAACTTGGATACCAATTTTATTTGCGATTGTAATTATTTGGTCTCTCATAACTCCTGGTAATATACCTAAAGATGTTGGGGGAGTTAAAAGAATATTATTTTTAATATAAAATATATTTCGAATGGCACATTCAGTTATAACGTGATTTTTTTTGGAATTATAAAATACTGGTTCAAATGCACCTTGCTTGGTACTTTCTTTTTTTGCAAGCATATTCCCAAGATAATTCATTGATTTAATTGCAGGAGAAAACCGAATAATAGGAAATTTTGTTTCATCTAAATATATAACTTTAACTGGAGATAAAGGGATTTCATAAAACGGTTTAATACTAATAAATATTGATGAATTATTAGTGGGCCCTAACTGTTGATCAGTATTCCCCCTGGTAACCATTAACCTTATAATACCAGAATCTAAATCGTTTTTTTCTATAACCTGATATAACAATTTTTGTAAATCATTTTTACTATAATCAATTTTTAAATGAATA
>MDTE01148823.1_pt1 | contig 11691 bp, 10 predicted proteins | sample 811231 | NCBI WGS metagenome assembly MDTE01 (sample SAMN05326651, study PRJNA326480) | marine metagenome | isolation source: seawater | place: Indian Ocean: Red Sea | collected 2010
AAATGGTACAATCTGAGCACGGATGAATCGTGTTATGGGACGATGGTTCACCGATCCAGGGGACCGCCTTCGGATTTCCACGCATCGATTCCGCCGATCACGTGGCAAACGCGTTCCAGGCCGGCGTCCTGTGCCGTCTGGACGGCGAGGGCCGATCGTTCGCCGTAGGCGCAGTAAAAGATGATCTGCTTGTCGCCCTGTGCGGCTTCGTAGTGCAGCATGCCACCCGGTTGCACGAAGTCGTGGAGCGCTTTGTAAGGCGCATGGACCGATGCCGGAATGGTGCCGTCACGCCGACGTTCGTGGTCTTCCCTGAGATCCACGAAAAGCGCATCGGTGTCTTGGACGAGCGGTGATGCGTCAGCGACAGATATTGCCCACGAAGCGTCGTCCTCGTCGGACTGAGGCGCGCCAATCGCCTGATTGGCGGGGACCGCGACGTCGATCATCTTGGGGTCGGCGAGGTTCAAGCCGTTCATGATATCGACGTATTCGTCAATCGAACTGACCTGAAGACGCGGGTTATAGGCCATTTCCTCGCCGATCGTGCTGACGGTCTCCCCCTTGTAGTCATGTGCCGGATAGACCAGCGTGTCGGAAGGCAGCTTTAGCAGCTTGTTGAAGATGGAATCGTATTGGGCACGTGGATCGCCATGCTGAAAATCGGTACGGCCTGTCCCTCGTATGAGGAGTGTGTCGCCCGTGAACACGCGGTCCTCCAGCAGAAAACAGTATGAATCGTCCGTGTGACCGGGCGTATACATCACGTTCAAGGATACACCGTCGACGTCGATCGATTCTCCTTCCCGGACACGCATCGAGACGATATCGGCAGAACTTTCGTTTCCCATCACCGTCACGCATCGGGTCTTGTTACGCAGTGCACCGAGTCCGGTGATGTGATCGGCGTGGACGTGGGTGTCCACCGCCTTCACGAGTTTGCAGTCGAGCTCTTCGAGCACACGGAGGTATTGGTCCACCTTTTCCAGGACCGGGTCGATGATCATGGCCTCACCGCCGCGGCGGCTCGCCAGGATATAGGTGTACGTGCTGGACGTGCTGTCGAACATCTGTCGGAAGATCATCGGGCCCCTCCTTCGCGATGATCTTCCAGATACCAAACCCACCGGTCCGCGTCACGGGGTAAGTTGTCGCAGTTTGACGGTGGATGGGGTGGCCGTCGCGACGGTGCGGGATTAGCTCCAGGGAAAGGGGCTGTTCGAGACCGGCAGTTGACGCCCCTCCGCAAACCGCGACATGCGGAACGGTTCCAGCAAGGTGCTGGGATTCGCCCCGGCCTGGGTCGTCGCGAAGTTCCTCGCCTCGAGGGATCTTCTGCGTATTCCGCGTGAAGTGGAGCTGCTGGGACTGGACTTCCACAGCAACCAGGAAGCCGATGCGGCCCGGCGTGAGGTAGCCGACGCGGCTCGGTCCGAATCGGTCTGAACCACGGGTATGGCGTAAAGGAGACTGAACATGTCAACCACACCTATCGATACCTGGGCGGTGGACCTGGCCAATGTGACGGCCATCTATCCGTGGGTCGGAACCGAAGGCATCATGGCCATCGTCGGTATCGTTCTTTGGCTTGCCTGGCAAGTTTGGCAGATCAAGCACGAGAACGACACCTATGATCAGAAGATTCAACGATACGGGGATCAAACCACGATCAATGGTGCAATCGACGATCACCATTAAGACCTGCTTCATTGAACAAGAACTTGGGGCGCCGGGGCAACCCGGTGCCCCTTGCTTTATGATGGGCTGGATTTGACGCCGATGCAGGCGTAAGAACCGAGCGAATGAGCATGACCGACAGCAATCAAGAACCAGCCGGTGCCGCAATCACCATCGGCGTCTCGAAGTCACGCCGCAAGCACGCTTTGATCATCGCCGGATTTCTCGCGGTCATAGGATTCGGTAGCTTCATTGCCGGCGAAGGGTATGTGCCCGACCACGAGCTGGTTGGAGGTGTCTGCGGCGCCGTGGCCGTGCTGGTGCTGATGGTTTCCAGGGGTGCCTGGACCGAGGACGTGGCGATGACCATCGGCGATGAAGGTATCTGGTATCGGGACTGGAATCTCCCGGTCGTGCCTTGGCGACATATCGATCGCGCATACGCGACCGGTATCCGCTTGCGACCGCTGTTGCGGATTGATCTCGTGAATGCCCAGACGTTTTTCGGTGGTTTGGATGACGAAATTCGTGGTCGCCTTCCGGGCAACACGTTGATCAAAGCCAACCATCTCCTTGCGCCCAACGGGGCATTGGAAATGCCGATTGCTGAGGTCGTCGCTGAAATCGGTGCGGCCCTACGGCGCCGCACCGACAGCTGAGTTTAGGGTCGCGCAGGAGTCCGATCCGGTCGATGGCTCGCCCCCGCCACACCCTTCGTCCCCGCAATGTCGAATCGGGCTTCGTGCTTCTTGGCATCCTGTGCATGTGTTCAGCCCACACGATCTTTCCTCTGCTCAACACAGCTGTGCAATACCTCATCGACGAGTACCCGATCCTTCAGCTGGTTTGGGCTCGATACGTCGGCCACCTCGTCTACATCCTGGCCGTCCTGATCCCGACACGAGGCTTCCGTTTCGTCAGGACGACCCGGCCCAAGATTCAGTTGGTTCGCTCGTTCCTGCTGGTGGCGGCCACGGCTTTCTACTTCTCCGCCCTGATCTACATTCCGCTGGCGACCGCGGCCGTCATCAACTTCACCGGACCGATGATCATGGTTGCCCTGTCGATATTCGTTCTCGGCGAGACAGTCGGCCCACGCAGGTGGGCGGCCGTGATCCTGGGTTTCATCGGAGCGATGATTATCATTCGCCCTGGGATAGGCGGCTTGCACTGGGGCGGATTCCTGGTGCTGGGGTGCGCCGCGTGCAATTCCCTGTACCAGATTCTCACGCGCTCCCTCGCGGGCCACGATTCGGCGGAAACCAGCATCTTCTATACCGCGCTCGTGCCGAGCATCCTGCTCACGCTGTTGCTTCCGTTTGATTACCGCCTTCCCGGCAGCGGACTTGACTGGTTGCTGTTCAGCGTCTTGGGGTTGATCGGCGGTCTCGGCCACTACCTCGTCATCAAGGCGTACGAAAACGCCGAAGCCTCGATCATTTCACCGCTCAACTACGTGCAACTGGTGGGTGCCACTGCGCTCGGGTATTTCGTCTTCGGAGATTTTCCCGATGGCTGGACATGGGTCGGCGCAGCCATCATCGTTGCGAGCGGGTTATATATTATGCACCGCGAGACCATTCACGGACGCGGTACAAAGCAGGCTGGCGATGTCAAAGGTTGAACAGCTCGACTATCAGCATCCTCACGCGACAGAAGTCGATGACGGCAGTCTCGAAGTGTCAATCGGAGGTGAAGTCCGGGAATTTCGCAAGAAGCTGGACATGACGGTCGCCGAACTCGCCAAGACCTCCGGTCTGTCGGCGGGCATGCTGTCCAAGATCGAGAACGGGATGACGTCGCCCTCGCTCGCGACTCTGCAGGCGCTGTCGCGGGCACTGCACGTGCCGGTGACTTCCTTCTTTCGGAAATATGAGGAGGAACTGGATGCGACCCATGTGCGCGCCGGACAGGGACTGGCAATCGAGCGTCGTGGGACGCGGGCGGGGCACCAATACCAGCTGCTGGGCCACTCCATCGGCAAGAGTGTCGCAGTCGAGCCGTACCTGATCTCGCTCACCGAAGAGTCAGATGTGTTTCCGCTATTCCAGCATGCGGGACAGGAATTCATCTACATGCTGGAGGGCGAGGTCAGTTATCGCCACGGCGACAAGACCTACACTCTGTCTCCCGGCGATTCTCTCTTCTTCGACGCCAATGCCCCCCACGGCCCCGAGGAGCTGAACAAGCTCCCAATTCGCTTCCTTTCGATCATCGTGTACACGCGCGAGAACGACTGAAATATTTCATGAGAGGAAACTTTTTTTCCTCTCATGACTTGATTCCGCGAATTTCATTTCATAGGTTTGGGTATGCCCCCACGCGGGCTCAACATTGGCTAAGCGCGAGATTTGCGATGTGTGGAATTGCTGGTGTCCTCTTCAAAAATTCTGATCTGAACGCGAAGCTCGGTGAGACGCTGATCGAGATGCTCGACGGGTGTCAGCACCGGGGGCCCGATTCGACTGGATTCGCCCTGTATGGAGGTGACTCGGACACTTCCGAGTTCGTCCTGCGGTTTTTCGTCGGCGAGGGCGAAGAGGGCTCGGAGAACGTGGTTCGCGTCGAACGTGCCCTCAAGGAGTTCGAGGCGGAGATCATCAATGGCGATCACGTCGGCAGTACCTATCGGGCCACGGTGCGATACGAAGGTGACGTGCAGAAGTTCGCCTACGCCATGGAACATGCAGCAAAGCTGTTCTCCATCGGCAGCAAACTCGACATCGTCAAGGATATCGGCGGCGCACACGACGTTGACGACGTCTACGATATTCACGCCGCAAACGGCAGCCATGGTCTCGGGCACGTGCGCCTGGCGACCGAATCCGACGTGAAGCCCGAGGCAGCCCATCCCTTCTGGGCAACGGGATTCTCGGACGTCGCCATCGTGCATAACGGCCAGATTACAAACTACTGGAAGATGCGGCGGTTGCTCGAGCAGCGCGACTACGAATTTCATACTGACAACGACTCGGAACTCATTGCGGTCTATCTGGCCGACAAGCTCAAGCATGGCGACACCTTGAAGGAGGCCCTCGAAACGTCGATCGACGATCTCGATGGAACGTTCTCGTTCCTCGTCTCGACCGAAGATGAGATGGGTTACGCCAAGGACCGATTGGCGGCCAAGCCCATGGTTCTCTATGAGAACGACGACCTCATTGCCATCGCATCCGAAGAGGTCTCACTGAACCGGCTGTTCCCGGGTCACGCCTTGGACACCACCGAACCACCGCCCGGAACGTGCGCGACATGGTCACGGTAGATCTCAGTGAACTGCCGGTTCGGGAAGCCAATGACCTGATCCGCAAGGCCGGTGCGAATGGCGAGGATGTGGAAGTCCTCAATCCTGACGCGCGGCACCATATTGGCGTCGGTCTGGCAGACCCGATCACCGTTCGCATTCGCGGATCGGCGGGCTACTTCTGTGCCGGACTTACCGATGGACCCAAGTTCGAGGTCGAGAGCAACGTCGGCTGGGGTCTGGCCGACAACATGTATGCGGGTTCCATCGTCGTCGGCGGCAATGCCAGCGCCATACCGGCGGTCGCTATTCGGGGTGCCGAGGTCGTCGTCAAAGGGAATATGGGATCGCGGGCCGGTCAGGTGATGAAGGAGGGCACGCTGCTCTGCGGCAAGAATGCCAACTTCATGGCCGGATACATGATGTACGGCGGCCGCATCATCATCCTGGGCGATTCCGGGGAACGAGTCGGCGAAGACATGACCGGTGGCGAGATCTTCATCGGCGGCAAAGTGCAGTCACTGGGTGCTGCCGCCATGCAGACCGATATGAGCGGCGAGGAGGACGACGAACTCCGCGCCTTCCTGGACAAGTACGAAATTCCCTTTGCGGGCACTTTTAACAAGATCGTCAACGAAGGCGGCAATCTGCGATACGCGAACCCGGAACCGCGACGTCGTGCCATTCCGTTCTTCACCTTCTCGGGCAAGTCTGACTATTGGAATGAAAAGGTCCAGGAGGACATCTACGTAAAGTCGAAAATCGGCCGTTATCGTATCCGCGGCTATGGCGGCGCCCGGGCATTGCCTCATCTGAATGATATTGCTTTCAGGAAAGACCTGAGCGACGCCGGGAAGGATCCTGACGTCGTCGCCAAGGTGAACATGCGCACCGAAGTTGGCGGTCGGCATGGGGCCAAGCCGCTTGATCTTTCGATGCCTGTGATGATCGCCCCGATGAGTTTCGGCGCTCTGAGCAAATCCACCAAACTCGCCATGGCCAAGGCAGCCGCGATGGCTGGCATCTCGGAGAATACCGGGGAGGGCGGCATGATGGATGAGCAGCGCGAGGCCGCCGACCAGCTGATCTTTCAGATGCTGTCGGGGCGGCTGGGCTGGAACATTCACGACATGCAGCGGGCCGATGGCCTTGAGATTTACATCAGCCAAGGCGCCAAGCCCGGCTTCGGCGGCCAGCTCATGGCCAAGAAGGTGACCGAAGAGATCGCGCAAATCCGGGGCATTCCGCACGGGATTGATTTGCGGTCGCCGTCACGGCACCCGGACATCCTCGGCGCTGACGACCTTGTCATCAAGATCGAAGAAATGCGCGAGGCGACGGGCTATCGCATCCCCGTCAGCGTCAAGCTTGGCGCCGGTCGTGTCCGCGACGATATCAAGATCGCCGTCAAGGACGGCTTCGACTTTATCGAGCTCGACGGCATGCAGGGGTCCACAGGTGCGGCAGGCAACGAGGTGCTGGACTACTGCGGTATCCCGACCATCGCCGCCATCCAGGAGGCGGAAGAGGCCCTGGAGGAGATCGGCCGCCGTCAGGACGTCGACATCATCCTGATGGGTGGAATCAAGGACGGCATCGACACTGTGAAGTCTCTGGCGTTGGGTGCCGACGCCATCGGCATGGGAACGTCCGCGATCATCGCGGCGGGATGCATCGCCTGCATGCAGTGTCACGTTGGAACATGCGTTGTCGGGATTGCCACACAGGACCCTGATCACGAAAAGCGCTATCAGGTCGACATCGAAGCGCAGAACGCGGCACGATTTTTTGAGAGCGTTCGGTGGCAGATTGCAGCCCTGACCCATGCGCTGGGTTACGACGATATTCGCAAACTGGGACGCGACGACCTCGTCGCGCTCACGCCGGAGGCTGCGGCCATCACCAAGCTGCCGTACGCGCCCGAACACTGGGCCGGCGAGCACCAAATTCAGGAGACCGTGGGCATTCAACGCTCCGGTTCGCACATCCAATGAGCGTCGGCGAAGCACCCCCCAAGGAAAACGTCGAGTATCCACCAGAGCTGCTCGACGACACGGAAGACACCAATTTCGTCCCTGCACCGTGTCAGGTGGCCTGTCCGATCGGAACGGATGCCCCGTCCTACATCGGCTATATCTGGGAGAACAAGGTCGAGGAGGCGTTCGAGGCCATCACCGCGACCAACCCATTCAGTTCGATCTGTGGTCGCGTCTGCGATGCGCCGTGCGAACCGGCCTGTCGGCGCGCGGATTCCGACGGCCCAATCGCGATCCGCAATCTCAAGCGCTTCGTCATGGATCAGCTCGGCAAGGATTTCCACCTGCCACCCGTTGAAGTGACGAAGAGTCAGACCGTGGGCATCGTTGGTTCCGGGCCGGCCGGCATGACCGCTGCGCAGGACCTCGCCGAAGCGGGTTATGAGGTGCACCTTTACGAGATGACGGACCGCCTGGGCGGCATGATGGTCTGGGGAATCCCGGCCTTCCGGCTCCCCGTTGGTATCATCCAGGAAGACATGGACAGGATCCTGAATCACTGTCCGGGCATCAAGGTTCACTACAACACAGCACTGGGCCAGGACTTCACGCTCGACGAACTCAAGGAACGACATGACGCTGTCCTGCTGTGCATCGGATCGTGGTGGGGCAAAACCATGGGCGTGCCCGGTGACGACGACCCGCGTGTCATTGACGGCGTGTCCTTCCTTCGGCGGGTCAACGGGGGTGAGCGCCCGGAACTTCCGGAAACGGTTGTTGTTGTTGGCGGCGGTGATGTCGCCATGGATGCCTGCCGTGTCGCCAAGCGCCTGCCCGGCTGCAAGCACGTCAAGGTTGTCTACCGCCGAGGTCCAGAAGAGATTCCGGCGCGAAAGGACGAACTTCACGGTGCCATCAAGGAAGACATCGAGTTTGTCTACAACACACAGCAGGTGGCTGTCGTATCGAGCTGCAACGAGATTGCGCTGCGCTGTGTCATCACCCAAATGGGCGAACCCGACGAGGACGGTCGCCGCAGGGCGATACCTGTGGACGGTACTGAGCATGATATTCCCTGTGGCATGGTGATCTCGGCGGTCGGCCAGAAGGCGGAAAGCGATCACCTCGACGAACTCGGCATGATGGATTGGGATCGTATCGAGGCTGATTTCGCCTCGATGCGGACCACCGACCCGAATGTATTCGCCGCCGGGGACGGCGCCTTTGGTGGATCGACCATCGTCATCGCGATGGAACACGGGCACCGGGCCGCCTACTACGTCAAAGCGTATCTCGAAGGCGATGAGAACCCGGCAGCTTATCGCACGCCCTATCGCACCCGGCGGGTGCCCGTTGCTCAGGACGCCAACTGGGAACTGTTTCCGCGGCAGGAACAAGAGTTCCACGGCCTCGGCGAGAACCCGGTGGAATTCCCCGAGATCGAATCGCGATACGACGAACAGGCGGCACGGGACGAGGCGGCGCGCTGCTACCGATGTGATGCCGAGAATGGTTCGGCGGATTACACCGTCTGGAATCGCGAAGACATTTTTGCCATGGCGCGCATGGCGCCGTCGGACACGGACAAGCAATCCGCGATGCTGTCAAAGCGGATGCAGAATCGCCAGAACCCGTTCCCGGAGGATCGCCCGGCGACGGTCGATGATCTGGTGTTCCTGTCGGCCAACCTGTCTCGATTGGTGATCGACCCCTACCGGGATTCTTGCGTCACCGAGACGGGCATGATGGATGGCTCCCTGGTGATGAAATACCCCTTGATGGTGACGGGTTTCGATGCCGTGGACGAGAACGTGTGTAACGGGCTTGCGGCGGGTATGGCCGAATCGAACGCCGCCTATCTCGGGTTCCGTCGGTTGCATCCGGATGTTCCGTGGCTGCAACTCGTCGTTCCGGGGGAAAACGAGCCCGACCCGGATGCTGCGGCGCTCATCTACGTAACCAGTGAAACATTCCGGCCAGTCCCGACAGAGCGGTCCCGCGAAGGGCAGGCTCTCGGCCTGGTCGTTCGTACCTCCAATGTCAACAAGGCCGTGCCTTTCGCGCTTGAACACGGATTTGACCTTCTGGTCACCGATTCTACGATCGGGGTTGAAACCGAGTGGCCGGAACTCGAGGGCGCGCCGGACCTGACCGTGGTGCGGGACACCGTCCTCAAGTTGCGCGAGCTCAAACGCGAGGGTGATATCGATATCGCCTACTTCGGCGGCATTCGCTCGGGCACCGATCTGGCCAAGTTGCTCGGCCTCGGCAGTCATGTGGGTGTGGTCGGGGTGTCCATGGGATTGGCCCTCGGCGGCGAGATCGTGCCGTCAGGAAACCGGCAGGCCATCGCGTTTCCTCCCGATCTGACACAGGAAGATCTGAGTACCGGTGCCGCGAACTATCTCAAGGCATCGAACAGCGAATGTTCAATGATGGCCCGCTGTGCCGGCAAGACCAACGTGCACAACATCGAACCCGAAGACCTGAGGTCCATTACAATTGCCACCGCCGACGCCACGGGTATTCTGCTCGTGGGGACTCAGTAACGTGTGGGCGGACAAATTTTTGTTCTGATGTAAGTCCCGCCTCTATTTCCCTGCCGCGGTGAAATTCATAAACTGCGGCACTTCTGGAGACAGCAAAAAAGAATTCAGGGAGGAAATCGATATGGCTGTCGATCTGGCTAAGGTCGCCAAGGAACGAAAGATCAAATATTTCCTCGTCAGCTTTGTCGACATGTTCGGCAATTTGCGGGCAAAGCTGGTGCCGTCGCGGGCGATCGGAGGAATGCAGAAGGAAGGCGCAGGGTTTGCCGGGTTTGCGGCCTGGCTCGACATGACGCCCGCCGACCCCGACATGTTCGGTGTTCCTGACCCGGATAGCTTCATTCAACTTCCCTGGAAGAAGGACGTTGCCTGGGTTGCCGCAGACTTGTGGATGGGCGGCAAGGAAGTTGAGGCCTCGCCCCGTATCATGCTCAAGCGGCAGATTGAGAAGGCGGCGAAGAAGGGCTATCGCCTGAAAACGGGCGTGGAAGCCGAATATTTTCTCATCTCAGCGGACGGCTCGGAGATCTCCGACCCCTTCGACACCCAGGAAAAGCCCTGCTACGACCAACAGGCCTTGATGCGTCGCTACGATGTGGTCAGCGAGATTTGCGATGCGATGAACGAGTTGGGCTGGGGCCCATATCAGAATGACCATGAGGACGCCAACGGCCAGTTCGAGATGAACTGGGACTACGACGACTGTCTTGTCACGGCGGATCGTCACGCGTTCTTCAAGTTCATGGTCAAATCGATCGCCGAGAAGCATGGCCTGCGCGCCACGTTCATGCCCAAGCCGTTCCCCAACCTCACAGGTAACGGTTGCCACGCTCATGCGTCGCTCTGGGACAAGGCAGGCCGAAAGAATCTGTTCGACGACAAGAAGGATGAAATGGGCCTGTCCAAGCTGGCCTACAACTTCCTGGGCGGCGTGCTGAATTCAGCGGGTCCGTTGTGTGCGTTCTTCAACCCGACCGTCAATTCCTACAAGCGCATCAACGCCCCCGCGACGCTGTCAGGCGCCAGCTGGTCGCCGAATTCAATCACTTACGGCGGCAACAACCGGACGCACATGGTGCGCATTCCCGACCCGGGTCGGTTCGAGTTCCGTCTGATGGACGGGTCCGCAAATCCTTATCTTCTGCAGGCGGGAGTCCTGGCGGCCGGACTCGACGGCATGCGCAACAAGCGGGACCCTGGCAAGCGGCTCGACGTCAACATGTACAAACATCGGCGTGCGTCTGAATTGCGTCGTCTTCGAGTCCAGAAGCTGCCGCTCAACATGCTCGATGCCCTGCGGTTGCTCGACAAGAGCAAGATACTGCGGGAGGAGATGGGCGATGAACCGATTGACAGCTACATCAAGCTGAGAATGGAAGATTGGTACAGCTATTCAACTCATCTCACAGACTGGGAGCGCGAGCACACACTCGACTGCTAGCGCTCAGAATCAGGACAATCGATGCGGCCGGCAGGTATCCCCTGCCGGCCGTTTCTTGTTTTGGGTTCGCTCAGCCCGTCTGTCGCCGGGGAGTCGCGAGACTGCCGAAAAACAGCAATGTTGCGACCGCGACGATGGAAGGTCCCGCAGGCGTATCCCATTGTAGCGACGCCGCCAGTCCCGCAGCAACGGAGATGCTGCCGATCAAGGTACCCAGTCCGGCCATCTGTTCGGGCGTCGTGGAGAACCGGCGCGCCGTCGCGGGCGGGATGATCAGCAGAGACACGATCAGAAGGATTCCAACAATCTTCATCGCCACTGCGATAACGATGGAGAGCAACAACACGAACAGGAAGCGGATACGGGCAACCGGAACCCCATCCACGCGGGCGAGGTCTTCGTGCACCGTAATCGAGAGCAACGGACGCCAAATGACGGCGAGGCTGGCGAATACTGCGATACCGCCGCCCCACACCCACAATACATCCCACGGCGTCACGGCGAGGATATCGCCGAACAGATAACCGACCAGATCAATGCGGACCGTCTCCATGAAGGCGACCGCGATAAGGCCGGCAGCAAGTGCCGCATGCGCTAGAATTCCGAGCAGCGTGTCGTCGGCAAGCGTTCGCTGGCGCTGCATTGCGAACAACGTTAAGCCGACGAGAACGCAGACGACGATAACCGCGAGCACGAGATCAATCGAAAGCAGGAAACCGACCGCGACTCCCAAGAGGGCGGCATGGGCAAGGGTTGCGCCAAAGAAGGCCATCCGGCGCCAGACGATGAAGCAGCCCACCGGTG
>MDTE01102188.1_pt1 | contig 11690 bp, 11 predicted proteins | sample 811231 | NCBI WGS metagenome assembly MDTE01 (sample SAMN05326651, study PRJNA326480) | marine metagenome | isolation source: seawater | place: Indian Ocean: Red Sea | collected 2010
ACATGGATTTCCATAGATGTGAACAGGAATAATCCCTGTAGCATCTTCCCATGTGTGTCCCGCGTATGTTTTTTTCCTATTTTCCATATCAATTCCCCCATCTTCCATGTTCACATCTGCTAGTAATGGATAAGAATTACACATTCGAATACAATTAGCTGAAGCAATGAATGAATTAGTTGGAGTGATTATTTTGTCAGACTTGTTACTTTCAAAATATTCTGCAGATAATCCTAACGCCATCAATGAAATCTGTAATGCACTATTTCCTGAACTAACTGAAACTGCATGTTTTGTGCCTATGTATTTTGCAAACTCTTCTTCAAACTTTGCAACACTTTCTCCTCCAACAAAGGATTCATTTCGTAATGCATGAATTGCAGCCTCTTCCATCTCATCTGTAAACTCTTGAATAAAAAATGGAATTTTCATCATAGAATCTCACTTAACCAATCACTTAATTTTTTTCCTGGCTTCCATTTCAATAATTCTTTTGCTAGTGTAATGTCTGCCTGACTTTTTTCAATATCTCCTTCTAATGGAGCATCAAAGACTGGTTTCAAGTCAAGCTTCGAAATTTCTAAAATCATTTCTGCTAATTCAAGAATTGTAATGGATTCACCTGTTCCAATATTTAATAGAAAATTCGTTTTTTCATTTTCCATTGCTAGAATATTTGCCATAGCTACGTCTTCTACATGAATAAAATCTCGTATTTGTTGACCTTTTCCAAAGATAATTGGTGCTTTTTGATGCTTAATTCTATCAAGAAATTTTGTTATTACTCCTGCATATTGTAAAGTTTGACCTTTTCCAAAAATATTGAAGTACCGTAAACCTGTTATCTCTGTTCCCATCTTTGAATATTTTTCAAAAAGGTGCTCATCATCTAATTTCGTTTGACCATATGGATTTATGGGAACTCGTTCAGCATTTTCTTTGATTGGCATATCTTCCTTATGCCCATAAACGCTGGAACTACTTGCATAAACAACCCTAAAATTATTCTCAAAACCTAATTTGAAAATATTTTCAGTACCAATTACATTAACATCATGATATTCTTGTGGATTCTCAAAAGAATCTTGTACAACTGTTAATGCCGCTTGATGAAAAACACCATCAATATCTTTAGTTACTATCTGCAATTTTTCATAATCTCTGATATCTATATCCATAAGTTCAATCTGATCAAATATAGATGATAAATTTTCTATTTTTCCACTATGTAAATTGTCTACAACTGTTACATCATGTCCCTCTTTGACCAGTAACTTTACTATATTACTCCCAACAAATCCTGCTCCTCCCGTAACTATGTATTTCAATTTATTTTCCTAAACCTAATGCGTTATAATCTGCATCTAAATTTTTTTCAACCAACATTCTTCTAGAATCTATGATAAATTTCCTTTTCATATTTTTTATTGTTTCATTATTGATTTTTTTAAATATTTTCCATTCTGTCATAATAATCGCGCATTGACTATTTTCCAATGAATTAATTACTGAGTTATTGTATGAAATTTTATCACCAAAAACTCTTTTTGTATTGTCCATTGCTTTTGGATCATAAATCGATATTCTTGCTTTCTTCTTGAGTAATTTTTTTATTAATTCAATTGATACTGAGTCTCGAATATCATCTGTATCTGGTTTGAATGCAGTACCTAAAATTGTGATATGTTTTGAAGAAATAGATCCTAATTTTCTCTCTAATAAGCCAATTATTTGCTCTAGTTGCTGCGAATTTGTTTTTTCAACAGCATTTAACAAAGTTGGATTAATTCCTGAATTATTTGAAAATTTTATCAATGCTTTCATGTCTTTTGGTAAGCAAGAACCTCCGTAACCTGGACCTGCATTAAGAAATAATTTTCCTATTCTTGGATCTAAACCAATTGTTTTTGCAACATCATCTATGTTTGAACCTGGTATATTCTGACAAATATTTGATAACTGATTAATGAAACTGATCTTTGTTGCAAGAAATGAATTATTTGCATATTTTATTATCTCTGCAGTTTGATGATTAGTAAGAATTATTGGTGTTTTTGGATGCAATTTCTGAAAAAAATTCTTTGCTTTGTTCATGTACTTTGTTTTATCTCCTCCTAAAACTACTGCATGTGGAAATTTTGTATCTTTTATGGCACTGCTTTCTTGTAAAAACTCTGGATTAGAAATTAACCCAAAATCTTTATCAGCTATTTTATTAGATGTTTTTTCTAAAATTGGTAAAACAATATTCTTTATTGTTCCTGGAACAACTGTACTTTTGATAAAAATTGTCTGATTTTTCTTGTTTTTATTCATAGTTTTTCCAATACTTTTAGCTGCTTTTTTTATCATGGATAGTTCTATTGTTCCGTCTGTACTTTGTGGCGTACCTACTGTCACAAAAATATAATCACAATTTTTAATTAATGAAAAATCACTACTGATTGTTAATTTTTTTTTTCAAACCACTTCTCAACGTTCTTTCTAAATAAGGTTCAAAGAATGGCGAAAACCCATTTGAAATCTTTTTACATTTTTCTATATCTACATCAATTCCTACTGTACGATAACCTTTTGATGCTAATACACTTGTTAATGATAATCCGACAAAACCCAAACCGACAATAGCTATATTCATCATTCCACCAACCCATTTCTCATAATCATGCTTTTTTAAATGTAATATCCTGTGATTTTTTATATGATTCGACTGTACCAACATCAACTTCTTCTTCATTTTGATTTAATACGATTGCAAGAACCTTGTGTTTTTCTTTAATCAATTTTTCAATTCCATCAGTTAATTGGAATTCTTTATTCTTTCCTGGTTTAATTTTTTTTAAACTAGAAAAAATATTTGTTCTGAAATAATATAATGGTAAAATTCCATAATTTGATTTAGGTTTTATTGGTTTTTCTTCAACTTCTTTAACAGAAAATAAATTATCTGTTATTTTTTCCAAAGTCGGAACTCCATATTTCTTTGAATCTTTAATTTTCTTACATAGTAGAATTGCTTTTGCATCGGGATTTTTTTTAGCTGCTTCTATTAATCTTAAAACGGGATGATTTTTCCCACTTAAAATTGTCACATCTCCTGCATGAACAATAAAATCTTCTCTACCAACATATTTTTCAGCACGTTTTACTGCATCCCCAAACCCTAAGGGTTTATTTTGATTTATCCAAACTAGATGTGAATTTTCAAGTTTTTTATAAAATTGGGCAATGGATTTTTTATAATCTCCTTTCAATCCTTTCAAGTAAGTTTCATGTGGTGTAAAATGATCCTCGATTGACCTTTTTTCACGACCAACCACAAAACAGTAGTCTCTTACATCCATTGAATAAAGTTGTTCAAAGATATATTGTAATAATGGAATTATCACCTTTTTTTTCGTAAATTTCTTTGAAAATATAGGCACCATTTCTTTTGGCATCTCTTTGGTAAATGGCAACAATCTTGTGCCTCTCCCTGCTGCGGTGATTACAACTTTTGTCAAGAATTTCATTTTTATTCCTATCATTACGTTTTTAACATTTTGGAATGATAGCTTTCATTACAAAATTATATAGCCAAAATAACCCCAAAAATACAGAACCAGTGAAAATTATGTCTAATTTGAAAGTAAACATGAATAATTTGAATGATGTACAAGATTCTCTTGAATCTAAAAATTTACGAGTATGTGTAATTGGTATAGGGCGAATTGGTCTACCTACTGCTCTATCATTTGCAAAATTTGGATTAAAAACTATAGGTGTTGATATTAATGAAGATCTTATCTCAAAAATTAATTCCAGAATATTCCCTTTGAAAGATGAACCTGGATATGAAGAAATATTTGATGATGCAATAAAAAAACAAACTTTTTCTGCTACTTCAAAAATTGAAGAGGCAGTACCTAATTCTGATCTTATTATTTTGTCTCTTCCGACACCAATGGATGACTCCAACATACCTGATTATTCTGCATTGACTACTGTTGCATCAAAACTATCTGAAATTTTATCTCCTGATTCTCTTGTGATTGTTGAAAGTACAATTGAACCTGGATTTATTGAAGATGAAATGATATCCATTATTTCCAAATCAGGTCGTCTAAAAGTTGAAGAAAACTTCTTAATTGGTGTATGTCCAGAAAATGCTAATCCTGGTGAAATATTACATGATTTTACAAATTTACCCAGATTAGTTGGAGGAATAAATGAAAATGTTGCACAAATAATTAAGAAAATATACACTTCTGTATTTTCTGTTGAACTAATTGAAATGCCAAATTGTAAAACTGCCAATGCGGTTAAACTCACTACAAATGTTTTTCGTGACATAAATATTGCATTTGTAAGCGAATTATCCCTCATGTTTGAAAAACTTGGAATTGATACAATGAAAGTTCTTGAAGCTGGACGTAAAAAATATAATTTTCAGGTACATTATCCAGGAGCTGGTGTAGGAGGCCCATGTTTACCAATTAATTCATATCAATTTCTTAACACTGCAAAAAGAATTGGTTCTGAACTAAATATCATTGAATGGAGTAGAAAAATTAATGAAAAAATGCCTGATCACGTGATTGAATTGACAAAAAATGCATTTTCTGAATGTAATAAATCTCTTGAAAATAGTGAAATCTTAGTTCTTGGTGTTTCTTACAAACCAAATGTAAAAGATATTCAATTATCTCCTGCTGAAAAAATTATTAAAAATCTAAAAACTCTTGGCGCAAATGTGCGTATCTATGATCCTTACTTTATGAACCAAACAGTATATGGTATATCTACTGAGGAAAATATTGATGGTGTATTATCAAATTTGGATGCAGCGATAATAATTACTGGACATGATGAATTTAAACAGCTTGAAATCTCTTCATTTTCAAAAATGAAGACTCCTATACTAATTGATACTAGGGGAGTTATAGATCCAGTAATAGCAAAAAATAACAAATTGGTTTTCAGAGGATTAGGACGTGGATAATAGCATCTCTCTTAACATTCCTTCTTTAGTCAATATATTGACATTGAGATATGATCCTTCACAAACTCCTCTATTACCAAAATATTCTTCCAACAATTTTGCTAATTCTAATGAAATTCCGAATCTTGAAAAAATTGAAGAGTTAATTATTGAAAATATTCGTACTAAAATTACATCTGATGTAGATACAATTGCGATTGCCTTGAGTGGTGGGGTTGATTCAACATTAATTTTATCTATTATTAGAAAATTATTCCCTGATCTTTTGATACATGCAATATCAGTAAAATTCCAAAATAGTATTGATGAAACTGTATCTGCTTCCAAAATTGCAAAAAATTTTGATGCAAAACATTCCATAATTGATATACAAAATTATCTAAAAGAGCTTCCCAGTGCTATTAGTATTATCAAACAACCATTTTGGGATACTCATTGGTATTATGTTACAAAAAAAGCGCAATCTCTCTCAAAATTACTAGCATCTGGTGATGGCGGAGATGAAGTTTTTGGTGGATATACTTTTAGATATAAAAAATTTCTTGAATCCACTAATACAAATTCTACAGTGAAAGAAAAAATTGTCACCTATCTGGATTGTCATCAAAGAGACAATGTTCCAGATCAAAATGAGATCTTTCATAAAAGTGTAAATTTTAATTGGAATTCAATCCATAAAATCTTCACTCCTTTCTTTGAAAATAATCTGTCAAGAATTGATCAAGTTTTGTTAGCAGATTATAATGGAAAATTATTGTATAATTTTTCATTAGTTAACTCCTCTCTTCATAATCATTTTAAAATAAAATCAATTTCTCCATTTCTCTCTTCAAAATTAATTTCATACTTTATGCCAATACAAAATCAATACAAATATGATAATAGTAATAATGTCGGGAAACTATTTCTTAGAAAACTACTTGAAAAATATAATGCTGATTCGTTTGTTGGAACACAAAAACTAGGATTTAATGTTAATACAACTGAATTGTGGGATTCATATGCAAAACGAATATGCAAAAATTATCTAATTAATGGCCAAATTATCCAAAATGATATTATTAATCAAGACTGGATAGATAATCATATTGATAAAGAAAATTTAGAAATACGATATGTAAATAAATTCTTAGGTCTCTTAGCAGTTGAAATATGGTATAGATTATTCATAAGTAAGGAAATGAATAGTAATACTACATTAGATTAATTTAGTATTCAAAATTAGATATGATAATGAAAAAAGATGTTGTTGTTGGTTTAGGAGAAATTGGTCTTCCAATACTAAAATTATTTTCAAAAACTGAAAAAATTGTTGGATATGATACAAATAAAAAATTGATGAACGAAGCTAATTTTAATAAATTTAAGAATCTCCCTACATCATTTATGCATGTTGCAATACCTGTAACTAAAAAATTTGACTCCAATCTAATTGAATTGTATGAAAAATTTCAACCTGAATGTATCGTAATTCATAGTACGATTCCTCCTGGAACCACAGAAAAAATCCAAAATAAAATCAATTCGCCATTAATCTATAGTGCAACTAGAGGTGTCCATAAAAGAATGTTAAAAGATCTTAAACGATATACGAAATTCTTTGCAATCTCTAAATCAGCTCCAAAAAAAGAATGGGCAATTAAAACATATTCTAAAAAAATGAAATTATGCAATGTAAAGACAAAGTTGATGACAAAACCCGAAACACTAGAACTTGCAAAAATTCTTTGTGATACATCTTATCTTGGTTGGTTAATCAATTACTCACAAATTACTAATGTAATTGCCACAAACTTTGGTGTAAACTATGATGAAATGTGGACTTTTTCTGATGAAATTCATAAAATCTTAGGAAATAGACCAAAAATGTATCCTGGTTATATTGGTGGACATTGTGTTATTCCTAATCTTGACCTGATTAATAATAAAACTCTTAATTTGATTAAAGAAATGAATACCAATTACACTAAAAAAATCAAAAATGTAAAATCTATAAATAAAAAATACACTAAGAACTAATCATCATTTTCTACATATTGTCTTATTATTTTTAAAAAATTGTCTGCACTGATTTCTAAACTATATTCTTTCTGAATAAATTTTCTACCTTCTTCTCCCATCTCATCTCCTAATTTCTTATCATTTTTTATTAATGAAATTTTTTCAATTAGTTCATTGTGATTTCCCTCTTTTACTAAAAATCCAGTTTTTCCATCAATCATAATTTCTGAATTCCCTCCAACATCTGTTGCAATCACTGGTTTTTTCATTAACTGGGCTTCTTTTAGTGATAATGGTGTTGTATCCATTCCTGTAATTATCGCATAAATGTCAATTGAACTTAGATAATCTCTTACTTCATCTGGATAAGATAATGTTCCAAGCCAATGAAAATTATCAAATTTATCTAATGATTCTAAAATCTTATCTTTGTATTGACCATCTCCTGCCCAGTAAAAATGTGTATCAGGCATAGACTCAATGACTTTTTCTAATGTTAGCATCTCTTTTGTTTTTCTCCACCAATTTGCATCTTGTAATAATCCTACACAAGGATGTTGTAATTGCATTCCATCTGTTTTGTACCATTTTGTATCATCTACCCCTTCGATGAATATGCTTAATTTCTGAGTTGGATGATGTTCAATCACAACATTTTTTAGATAATTACAAATTGGAAGAATTTCTGTAGCATTAGAAAAAACTTGTTCTGCAACTTTAGCTCTCATATCAACCACTTTTTTCATAATTGCATTTTGATAAATAGTATCTTTTGCATATTCGATTTCTGACCAATAATGACCTCGTAACAAAACAAATAATGGAATATTTTTCTTAATTATCTCTAAAGCAAAATTACCTTGTCTATCAACTAATACTGCATCTGGTTTAAAATCCGAAATTAATTTATCAAGTTTATTTTTACTTGTAAAAAATTTTTTAAAACTTTTTGTTGGAAAGCCAACAACATAATCTGATTCATAAATTATCTTGTATTCTACGCCATTTTTTTTTAATGTTTCACCAAATTCTTTTAGATGAAAAAATTTCCCTACACTTTTTTTAGCTGTTCCTCCTCCAGCACCAGATACAATTAAGATACGCAACTCTTAACAATGATCAATAATTTACAAATAAAAACGTGTATTGATAAAATGAGAAAAAACATGAAATTAGGTGTTATAGGTATTGGAACTTGGGGTAAAAACCTTGTAAGAGATTTCTCAAAAATTTCTGATATCAAATATTGTACAAGTAATGGAAAATCTACCAATATATCCTGGTTAAAATCTAATTATCCAGATATTCAATACACTAAAAACACAAAAAAAATTTTTGCTGATGACGATATTGATGCAGTAGTTATTTCTACTCCATTAAAATCTCACTATAATTTGGTTAAGAAAGCACTATTAGCAAAAAAACATGTTTTTATTGAAAAACCACTTGCTCAAAACGTCACTCAGTGTAATGAGCTTTTAAAAATTTCTAAAAAACATAATCTATTACTTTTTGTGGGTCATGTTTTTCTATATCATGACATTTTCTCAAAAATTTTTGATATATCAAAAAAAGAAAAAATTACATTTATGAATTTTGAATGGAACAAATTTGGTACCTTTGATGAAGATATATTCCTGAATTTATTATCCCATGATCTCTCAATAATCTTAACATTATTTGGTAATCCGTCGAAAATAAAACTAAACAATTCATATGGTTTACTTTCAAAATCTGATTTTATCCATACTTCTTTTGAATTTAAAAATATTAAATTAAATATACAGATTAACAGATGTGCAAATTTTTCTAAAAAAACTGTTACAATTTTTTCTAAAAAAAATATCTATGTCTGGGATGATGATAAACTATTAAAACTCAATAAAAAAAATAACTCTTACAAACCAATTTACACTTCACGAAAAACACCTTTAGAAAATGAAACAAAATATTTTATTAATCAATTGACTAAAAAAGAAATTCATTATAATTCATCAAAACTTGCAAAAGATGTTATACAACTAATACAAAAATTAAATTGAAAAATGAAAATTGCTGTAATTGGTGCTGGTATATTTGGAATTACAACTGCTATCGCCTTAGCTAAAAACCATTCTGTTCATCTTTTTGAAAAACATTCTGATATATTACAAGCGGCATCTGGCTCTAACCAATATCGAGTTCACCGTGGTTATCATTATCCAAGGAGTAAAGATACTGTCTCAGGAATAATAAAATCTGAAAGTAGTTTTCATGCTGTATTTGGAGATGCTATAGTAAAAAATTTTGAACATTATTACTGCATTGCAAAAGAAAATAGTCTTACATCTGGAAAACAATTTCTTAATTTTTGTAATGAATTTGGATTACAAACATCAAAATCAAAAATTTCATGCGTAAATGATAATTTAATTGATATTTGCCTAAAAGTTGAAGAATCACTATATGATCCAGAAAAATTGAAAGAAATTTCATGGAAAAAATTAAAAGAAAATAATGTAAATGTTAATCTAAACACAACCGTGACTGAAACAATTTATGAAAATTTTGACTGGGTCGTGTTATCTACATATTCTAATCTAAATTCTCTTCTTCCACACAAACCTCAAGCACAAAAAGAATATCAATTTGAAATATGTGAAAAACCAGTTGTTAGATTACCCGCCTCATTCAAAAACAAAAGTATTGTAATTATGGATGGTCCTTTCATGTGTATTGATCCTTTATCAAATACTGATCTACATTTGTTATGTAATGTTGTAAATGAAATACATCATACAAATACCGGATTATTGCCAGAAATAGATGAGAAATATCTTCCTTTATTGGATCGTGGAATCATTGAAAATCCTCCAATAACTAACTTTGATAAATTCATTAATTCTACTATTCCGTTTTTTCCAGAAGTCAAACTTGCTGAACACATTGGTTCAATGTTTACTGTTAGGGCTGTTCCTCCTAGAGTAGAAAATACTGATGCTAGGCCAACTCAAGTGACACAGATTGATGAAAAAACAGTGACAATATTTTCTGGAAAAATTACAACTTGTGTAGAAGCAGCTAATGATGTGAAAAAAATCATCGACAAAAATTAATTTTTTTGGTGATGAAATTACAGTAGTTCTTAAATGTATAAAAATAAAGAATTTTTATGAATAAAATAATAGTAGCATTACTTCTTATTTCTTTTATCTTCTTTTTCTTTTTGGGACTTTTTGTTGGTGTATACAAAATATTTCCATACTCTGAACTAGATAATATAAAAAACCAGTTTGAGTTAAATTCTGAACAAATTTCTAATCAATATTCAAAACCTGTGAATTTGGAACCAATGACTACATTATACAATATTGAAGATGTTAAACAAAAAAGGAATGAATTAATTCAATTTGTTTGGAAAACAAATGAACTTCCTAACAAACTACCAGAACAAATTGACAAAAATATTTCTGATGAAAGATTTATTCCTCTATCAAATCTTGAACAAATTGATAAATTAACAATAACGATGGAACACGGATTGTCATCAATTGTTTATGTTTTTTATCCAGAAAATAGTAATGGCAAAGTAGTTATTTATCACCAGGGTCATTCTGGTGGTTTTATCAATGGAAAATCCACTATAGAAAAATTTGTTGATGATGGTTTCACTGTAGCTGCTTTTTCTATGCCTTTGATTGGATTAAATAACCAACCAATTGTAAATATTGAAAACATAGGTTCTGTCAAACTGTTAAAACATAATCAATTTGTAATTCTTGAATCAGATGAATTCTCAAGTATGAGTTATTTCTTTACTCCTATTACTGTCACAATAAATTATCTCACTGATATATCAAATTTCAAAGATTTCTATATGTTAGGAATCTCAGGTGGAGGTTGGACATCTACAGTTTATCCCGCATTAGACACTAGAATTACAAAATCATTCTCTATTGCTGGTTCTTTACCCCTGTCATTAAGAAATATAATCTCGGATGTAGGAGATTATGAACAATTTAATCCTGAATTTTATTCAATAGCAAATTATTTTGATATCTACGTTATGAGTTCTAGCGGTAATAACAGGGAACACATACAAATTTTTAATCAAAATGATCCATGTTGTTTCTCTGGAAAAGATTCTTCTTATCTCTTTGATCCTTTAAGAAACTCAATCTCTTCATTTGATTCTGGAGTTTTTGAAATTATTGTTGATGAGACTCACAATGAACATAAAATTTCTAATTTTGCATATGACATTATAATGAAAAAACTTGTCTAAATATATGAAAATTAATGTCCAGTAGATTATTTGACGTTATATTTATTCTGAAAAATTTGCTTCAATGACTCATCTGAATACCATAGACCATGCTCTTCATCTGTATGTTTTCCGAATTCTCTCATGACATATTCTCCGTCTTCGCCTTTAGCAACAAACTCACAATCATAACCGTAGTCTTTACAAATTAACTCATAAGTCATGACTTACCAATTATTATGGATTAAAAAAGTGATTCGGTACCACAATCATAACCAATGTGGTATTTCTAAATAATTATCTAATTTTTCATTTTTTAACATTTTCAACAATGCATTTGCTTGTGGTGTTGATAACATTGGTTTATCAAACTCATTATCTGTAGAAATTCTTGGACATGCAACTTGAATAAATGCATCAATACCTGTGAAATTCTTTAATCTATCATTTGTAATGTCTGTTAAT
>MDTE01028080.1_pt1 | contig 11688 bp, 24 predicted proteins | sample 811231 | NCBI WGS metagenome assembly MDTE01 (sample SAMN05326651, study PRJNA326480) | marine metagenome | isolation source: seawater | place: Indian Ocean: Red Sea | collected 2010
CGGGTGGCACAGAAAGCCATGCTCTTACGGAAGCGGAACTCGCCGCTCACCATCACTTGCTCTTTACGGATGGCAATAGCTCGGACCTGACGGGAAGTTCAACAAAATATCCTTCGAGTTCCTACAACCCCGGCTCGGGTTTTGACCAAAAATATGAAATTACCTACTCGACGTCCGAGGCGGATGAGGGGCGCAGTAAAACAACGGGGAGCGGGACAGCCCACCCAAACGTCCAGCCAACGTTAATTCTCAATTACATTATCAAGACTTAGGGACAAAATATGGCCGATAAAAAAATCTCGGAACTGGATGCAATTACGGGGGCAAACACTGCTGCCGATGATTATTTTGTGGTGGTCGATACTAGCGGAACGGCGACCAAAAAAATTAGTCGTGCTGAACTTAATAACGCTATTGAGGCGGATGTTTTATCGACCGTGAATATTGATGGCGGAACCATCGACGGCGTTACGATGGCGACATCAGATATCACGGTTGGAAGTGGCAAGACTTTAAATGTTTCTGCTGGGACTTTAACCCTCGCTGATGACCAGATATCAGGCGACAAAATCAACGGCGGGTCAATTTCATCTACCTTCGTTGGCAATCTTACAGGCAACGTTACGGGGAACGCTTCTGGCACAGCGGCCACGGTCACGGCTGGAGCGCAACCAAATATTACTTCGACGGGAACATTAACGAGTTTTCGAAGCACTGGAATTGATGACAATGCGGATGCTCTGGCTGTCACGATTGATAGCTCTGAAAATGTTGGTCTGCCGACGGTTAACGCTAACTACAAATTTGCCGTTGTTGGCGGAGCCGCTGTTGGTGCCGCTGGAGCAACCGTTGCGGCAGGGGAAACATTCGTAGTCACTGACGCGAGCCACGTTGCTAAAATTACGGTGACGGGCGGCACAGCGCAATTCGGAACTAAGTCGGCGGCTGACTTAGTTTTTATGCGAGCTAATGGCGAAGCAGGTCGATTTACGGCAACAGGTCTCGGCATTGGCACAACTGCTCCAAGCGCAGAACTTCACATAAAAGGTGCGGCTCCCGAGCTTATACTTCACGATGGAGCGAGCGATAGCTGGACCTCGGGGGATGTGTCTTCGTCGTTGGTTTTTCAAGCTCGTAATTCCAGTGTGCGCGATCTGGCAAAAATTGATGCCATCCATGCCAGCACTAACGGGACCATAGGAGCGTTGAGATTTCAAACGCGCCACGGTGATGTTTTGGCAGAACGGGTCAGACTCCTTTCGGATGGCAAATTCGGTATCGGCACATCCACACCGGCACAAAAATTAACCATCGAGTCAGGCTACACACTGCACAGCGGCGGTTACGGATTGTTATGGGGGAGTGATACTTATGTGAAGGGTCAAGGCGACTCATCGCAATATGTTTTTTTAAACGCGACAGGAACGCAAGTTGGTATTTCATCAACGGGTAATGCGCCTGATCTAGGGCGTGGGCTTCACATCAAATATTCAGATACTACGGCCACGGTTAATGCCGGATTTGATAACCTCGTCATTGAAGAAAACGACAATAATGGGATGACCATTTTGTCGTCTACTGGCGGAGAAGGCGGCATTGCCTTTGGAGACAGTGGCAATAATGTGATAGGCAAACTCGTCTACGACCACGACGGCGATTACATGGCGTTTACAGCTAACGCCGCTGAACGATTACGAGTCCTTAGTGATGGCAAAGTTGCTATTAACCAAACTTCAGCCAACGAAAAACTCGACGTTAACGGAGCGATAAAGGTTCGCGGTGCGGTCGAAACGGATCAGGCATCGAGTGCTGTTTTTGGTTATCAGTTCAATGGCGCTCGATTTATCAGTTGGGGCGCGGATGACACAACGAGAGGAATTTACAGATTTGAGGCTTTTGAGGGTGACGGCGGAAACGCGATTAATGTAATAGAGACTAATACGTCTGGTAGTGTTGGATTTGGGGTCGCTCCAACTATTGACAGTTCTCTTGCTGGCCTGTCAATCGGCGGAAAAGTTCTTCACCTCCACGATACATCAGGCGCAAGCCTTAAACTTTCCGATGCCGATAGCGGTGCTAACCGGGGGCTAGGAATCGCTAGCGTAGGCGTGGAGGCCAGTATTTCAAATTGCGAGGCGGGGGCGCTTCGGTTCGGCACTGGCAACACGGAAAGATGCCGGATAGATCAATCAGGGAGATTTATGGTTAATGCAACTGGTACAGTGGGCTATTTTGATGGTCAATTTCTGTGCCAAGGCCGAGCACATTTTAAACATGATTCAAACGACATGATCCTCGTTTGGAACGAACAAACTTCTGGCACAGCGTATTTTATGCGCTTTGGGCATGGGTCAAGTTGGTCGGAACAAGGAACGATAACGCATGCCACTGGCGGCTCTACCGCATACAACACCAGTTCGGATTACCGACTAAAAAATGTTGGTGGTGAAATTGAAAACGCCACTGAAAAAATCAAGGCACTTAAACCCATCACCTATGCGTGGAAAACAACCCCCGATATAGAAAACGAAGGATTCCTAGCCCATGAGGTTGCAGAGGCAGGTTTTGATTTTGCGGTCACTGGGGAAAAAGACGCTATCAAAAACGATGGGTCCATCGAAGCACAACAACTGGATCAATCAAAACTTATACCCGCGCTAGTTAAAACCATACAGGAACTTGAAGCGCGAGTTGCAACCTTAGAAGGAGATTAAATATGGCAGATATCGAATATAAGTGGACCTTTGAAACTATCGAGGTAAAGAGTTCGAAGGTTGGGAAATTCAAGGACGTTTGCGAGGTTTTGCATTGGCGGTGCACGGCGGTTGATAAGGACGATAACGTTTCCGCTTCGCTCTACGGAACGGCACAGTTAGCCGAACCCTCGGACCCCTTTATCGACTTTGAAAAGATCACAAATGCAGATTGTGTTGAATGGACAATTGGGGCAATGCCGGAGGATGTGACTGAGGAGAGTTTAAAAGAAAACTTAAAAGCTCAAATCGAGTTCCAGCGTAATCCTCCGAGAGTGAATAAATTGCCCTCAAGTTGGTCCGATTAATGTTTAAGGCTTTGGTTTTAGGGGCCGTCCTCTTGGGCGGTTTTTTTATGTCTAAAGCTCAAACAAAAGAATTAATGTGTTGGAATAAAAACCCCACTGAAGCGTTAAAACAAAATTTTGGTGAAGAGCCTTACGCCTACATGATCACCAGCGGCGGGATGCTTCAAATAATATTTTTAAATATAAAAAAAGGCAACTGGTCGATCGTCATTCAACCACCCGATCGAACAGATTTATATTGTTACGGGGGTAGCGGGGTTGAGTGGTCGCATTTTACAACTGAGAGCAAAAGAAAGATTAAAAGCTAATGCCAAAAATTACTGTGGCTGAAGTCAACAACAGAATCGAAACGCATGAAGCGGTTTGCGCTCAAAGAATGGGTGAACTTTTAAGCCGGGTAAAGCGGCTTGAATCAACAATTTTGGCGAGTGCTGGCGCAATAATTATCTTATTGGCCAGCCTCTTTTTTAAGTGAGGAGAAAAAAATGGATTGGATAAAGGAACGACTACAGGAACCAAGTTCGTATGGGGCAATGGGTGCCATTGTCATGGCGTCAGGGATTATTTTTAACCAGCCTTTATTGATTTGGGGCGGCATTGTCGGCGGGACCATTGCTTTCATTATGAAGGAAAGAGGGGAATTTTAAATTGGAAGCGTTGATCTTATTTCTGGGAGCAAAGACCTGTTGTATTCTCAGCGCGGGTGTGGGCGGGGCGTGCAATAGTTTTTTGCAAAAACGGTTTGACCTTTCAGCGGTCAAAAATGTCGCGCTTGCTTTAATTATTGGATGGATCGCCGCAGAGTTTTTTATTCCGCCAATTATGAAGCATTTTGCGCTTGATATGACGTGGGGTCCAGCCATTGCTTTCCTAGTCGGTTACATGGGAATCCGCCTCTTGCCGATGGCTGAAGACATTATTACAAGCCGACTCAAAGGCAAATGACCCAAAAGAAACTCGAAAAAAATAGCGAGTTTAACGATCTGGATCTAGACGGCGATGGTGTTGTTTCCGATCAGGAAATTAAAACTTTAGAAGCTATTGAGATGCGCGAAAAGATGGACGCCCAACGTCAAATGGCGTGGGTGGCAATGGCTTCGATGATTATTTTCACCCTTGCCGTTTTTCTGCCAATTTTCCCTGATGCGCGGATCAAGGCGTTGTCTGATTTGTTCGGACTTTTTTATATCGGCCAAGCCTCTATCGTCGGGGCGTTCATGGGCATGACCGCTTATATGGCGAAAGGAAAATAATGTTAAATTTATTTGGTGGTATTTTAACCCCTATCGTTAAGGGGGTTAAAGATTATGTGATGTCCGAGCAAGAAATGAAAAAGGCTGAAAAGCAAAACAAAGCGCGGTTGTTGCTCGACACGCAATCAAACAATCATGAATGGGAAATGGCAAACCTAACCGATAAAGACAAATGGTTAAGAAGAATTAGTTTTGCGGTTTTTGTTTTTCCGATGATCTGGGCGGCATTTGATGCTGATGCTGTTAAAGAATATTTTGAAGTTGCGTTAAAAGTTATGCCTGAATGGTATATCCAGATTGTGTTATCAATGGTTGGGGGTATTTGGGGGATATCTGTTCTCAAGAACAGCGTACCGGCTTTGATTGGTGGTATCACGAAGGCGATTAGAAAATGACCGAAAGAAAAGCGTTTTACACCAGTTTGCTCGTTTTGCCGGTTTTGCTTTCAATCGCCGGCGGCACGATTGCGGTTGAAATGCGCTACGCCAAGCAAAAAGAAATGATTGATTTAATTTCTGCAAATGCCCAACAAATTGCAATTTTAAAAATTGAAACGGCAAAAGAAAGTAAAAATAAGGTGTTGTTAAGGCGGCTTTGTGATGATTTTGAACGGATGCACAGTTGGAGGCCTAGTGCTTGCAAATGAATTTTCTCGATGAATTACGCGAAGAAATTGCATCTGATGAAGGTGTAATCCTAGAAACTTACCTGTGCAGTTTATCTCATAAAACAGTAGGAATTGGTCATCTTTGTTTGGAAGGTGAACCAGAATTTGATTTGCCGATCGGCACAAAAGTAAGCCAAAGTCGTGTAAACGCATTATTTGAGCAAGACATATATAGAACCCTTGGAGATTGCCGGCAAATCTACGATGGTTTTGACGATATGCCGCCAGAGCTACAGAAAATTTTGGCGAATATGTGTTTCCAATTAGGCCGCACAAGGTTGTCAAAATTCATTAAGACAAATGAGTTTATCAATAAAAACGATTTAAAATCTGCATCGATCGAAATGCTGAAAAGTCGTTGGGCTGAACAAACACCGAATCGCTCAAAGCGGTTATCACAACGGTTGGTAAAACTTGCCCTTTAGCAAACACGTCGATGGCGATTTAGCCGAAAGTATTGCTAACGCTTATTTTGTTAAAAACGGTTATTGGGTTTTCAGGACCAATCAAGGCCATTCAGCTATAGACTTAATTTGTGTCCATGAATCAGGCGAAATTTTATTATTGGATATCAAGAAAGACGCCGGGCGGACTAATCCGAAAGACGGCGGTAAACGAATTGCCCGGATGCGAAGCGATTTGCAAAAATCGTTGGGCGTAAAATTGTGTTATGTAAACATACTAACCGGTTCTGTTCATATCGCGGAACATAAAGAAAATTAATTTTTTTCAATCAAGCATTTCATAAAACCCTCTTTTTGATCGAGGGTCATCAGGCGTTAATCGAATAGAACTATTTTTGAATTTAGTCCGTTCAATTTTCTTTTTGTTTTCAAGTTGGTTGACGATCGCACTTATGCCGGCGGGATAAAATTTTTTCTTGCCGATGCCTTTTGAAATTTGACGATAAGTCGGTGAGCACCCGTATTCAGAAATAAACTTTTTAATAAATTTCAGCGTTTTGACTTCAAGGGGTGAAAGGAAATTATTTTCCATCACAAACCTCTCTAATTTTTAATCCTTCTGTTTCTCTCACACATTCTGCTAAATAACCTTCCTTATCAGCGACTAAAACGGTGTTGCTTGCCATCCGGTCAGAAATTTTTTTCAAAAGAATTGTTTGATTATCCTGACAACTTTTAATGAGCATTCCGTATTCGATGTATTCTCCAACAAGTTCTACTAATTCCGGGTCTGTGCTTGTAATTTTGCTCATTCTGCGGTCTCCGTTAAAAGGTCTAATTGCCCTTTTTTTATTCGATTCAATGCTGAATGCTTCAAATTAATGTTGGATTTTACAAACGAAATTTCTGCAATCTTATTGTGATATTCTCGAAAATCTTCGGCTAGTCCGGGTTGAATTATTTCTGGTGCGGTTTGATTATCAAGACCGGTTGAAATTTTTACGTCCTGATAATTTAGCCTTTTATTTTTCAGAAATGTTTCAACAATTACCTCAAAGGTTAAAGGCGCTCGGTGATCCATGTGACATTCTGAAACTGCAATTCGTTCTTTTGTAACAGCGCAAAGAATTTTTTCGTCATTATCTTTATTTGCAGAAAAGTATTTGTGACGGGCATTTAACAAATCGAAACGAATAACATTGCGAAAAGCCTTGTAAATCTCGGTCTTTTTTTTAGGCACTGCCCCCCTTACGCAATGAAGATAAGAAAAATCTGTTGACGATCCATCGAAACGGATGATTTTAAAACAGTTTGTACCAAATTCTGTTTTCATTACCTCAAAATAATTAATACCAATTCCTTTTTTTTCTGCAAATTCAGCGTGTCTTTTTAGCAATGCCGAAAGGTCCAAAGCATCATCATTGTTTACCCGCTCACCGGCTTCATACCGCGCAAGCATATTTTTAAAATAAATGATCGCTTGGCTTTTGGTTTTAAAAGTTTTTGTTTCAATTTTTACAGGATCAGGCATTTAAACCTCTCCTGTTTTTTCAAGTTTGTTTATCTCTCGGGAAATCCGAACACGCAAATTGGTCATAGGCTCAAGAAAATTATTGTATTTCTGCCCGGTTTCTTTGAGTGCAATTTTGATAAGGGTTAATTCATTATAATCGAATTGAGGGGTAATCATTGCAAGACCCCCTCTAAAATTTCTATGATCACAAAAATGGTTGTGATACCAGCCGCAAAAATTATGCCTTCAAGTGTTGTTAAAATTGGCTTTTTCATAACATCTCCTTATAAGAACAATTCCGGTAAACACCGGTAAATATTGGAAAAAAATTGTTCCTATAGGGTTGTTAAGCCATTGATTTAACACGGGTTGGCTAGTCCGGCTCGAGCCTCCACTACCTTTTGTAAGCCGCGGGGGAGTGCGGTTTTCAAATTTATAGGAACTTTTGCCGTTTGTCCTATAGGAACTTTTTAAGTCGCTTTGTTCTCCTTTCGTTTTAAGTTTAAATGAAAAATACCAGACTCTGCACCTATTTTCTGGCTTGCCGTTCTGGTATATCGCTGAACTTGAGACAAAGTATCCCAACCAAAAATCGATTTTAACTGCTGTTCGGTTGCGCCATTTTCTGCGGCAATTGTTGCCCCGCCCTTTCTCAACCCGTGGGGAACACAGCAAGCCGGCAAGCCGGCTAGTTTGCGTTTTTTTACAACCCACTGTGAAAAAGCCTTTGGACTAGCAAAAGGGCGGCCATAGGAGCTGGTGACGTAGGCCAATTGACCGCTTGGCACAGAATTAAGACTTTGGCGCAGTTCGGGCAAAATCGGCAGTTCAATTTCTTTAGGTTTAGAGTTTCGATTTTTAAAAACTTTAAATCTTAATTTGCTCCCGTTTTCTATTTCGTTTTGCGGCCCTAACCTGTAAGCATCGGAAACACGGGTGCCGGTAAACAATATCAGATCAAAAGCCTTTCGAGGCATTGTGCCAAGGGGCCAATAATCCTGAAATTGCTCAATTTGTTCAAGCGTCCAAGTATGATGACCGGCTGTGTTGACGGGTAAGGGGTCAACATAATCTAAAGGAGATCGAAAATTATCCCGATCAATATTCCCAAATTCACGTTTGATCGCCTCCTTGTACATCACAACCAAATCTTTACGCAGATTATTAAACTGATGGGGTGTTTGCGCCATCTTATCTTGCAAATCTAAAAAATGGCTTGTTTTCAGAATTGTAAAATCGATTTTTCCGGCTTGGGCGTAATTTTCAAAAAACTGGTTCATGCGGTTGATTTTACCGCGACGGGTGTCTTCATCATAATTTTGCCAACGGGAAGTTTTTTTAAATTCAGCAAAAAAATGTAAAAATGTTTTGCCACTTGGAATTTTTGTTTCTGGCTCAACGTAACCGGCCAACTGTGATTCAAGTTTTTTTCTTGCCGCCCAATATTCTTTATCAAATTCCTCGGTATCCGGTTGAGAAAATAAACGAACACTTTTTATTTTTTTTGTGCCAGTAAGAGATTTCGGCAATCGAACATAAAACAATTCAATCCCTTTAGAATTGACTTGAATTGCAATATATTTTTTTGCGAACCTACTCATGCCGGACCCCACACGTTCAGATTGTTTGGCTTTGTTTTTTCACCTTTTCTCGGAAGTGAATCAAAAGCTGAATCGAGTTCCTCTTTATCCCAAACAACCCTTCCACTAGTCGGCTTTTTTGGTGCCGGCATTTGTTTGGTTTTGACCAACTCGTCAAAAGCGGTTGGCGAAATTCCGATGTAATCGGCGGCCATTTTTCGGCTTAATCCTCTGGGCCATAAATTTGCATTTCGAGAATCCATGTTTATAAAATAGTTAATAAATCTTTTTTTGATAAGCAACAAAATTGTATGACAAAAATGTATGACAAAAATGTATGACATTAATGTATGACATTTCTGCGGTATGTGATCGCTTTTTTATTATTTCCGACATAAGACAAAATCAGGCCACTAACTTCGGACCGGTTCGCTGAGAACCACTATCGGGAAAATCGACAAAATTAAATTCAATTTGCTTTGAGATATTTTCCGGCAAGTGTTTTTTTCTTAAAGCATCATAAGCGTATAGTTTTTTGATAATTTTTGAATCTTCTGGCGCTTTGTTTCGTCCCAGCGCCATATCCCAAAACCATCGCGCCATGCGGTTTTCAAAAGACACAACCATCTTGACGGTGGGCATAAGGATTTTTTTGCGCTTATTTGCATAAAATGGCTCACGAACTAATAATTTGAGATCAATAGCGCCCTCAATAAGAGTAATTGCGCGGCGCGTATCGCCACCCATTTTTTCGTAGGCGCATTTTAAAAGAGTTGGAACGCCGTAATAAAAATCCAACATCACGAGATTCATTAAAATATCGCCTTGTTTTTTCTCATAGAAATAAGCAACGTCAGCCCCGCGATCACGCCGAACCATGGTTGCGTAATTGTACCTTATCTCAGTGGTCGTACGAAAATCTGCCCGATAATCATCAGCCTCAACGTATTTTGTTTTGATGCGTTGGTGCATCGGATCAACCCCTTTTTCAATGTATCGGGCTGAATTGCCTCTTTGCCAATCTTTGATCGAAATATGTTTATAATAGGTTTTCATTTTACCGCCCTTTCTTTTTCTTTTGAATCAAGTTCCTAACGGATGAAACGCTCCAGTTTGTGTTTCCGCGAAATGTCAAAACTCCTTTTGCCTTCAGCCCATCCGCTAGTTGCTGAAGTGTGCCGGCCCCTTGGCCCTGCAATTCGTCAATTATTGGTGAAACTTTTTTGGCAAATTCTTCGGCGGCTTTTTGAGTGGCTTCCCCACCCATACCGGCGTTTGCCGCGGGGTTCTTTGCCCCAAGTTGCACCCCCTTCTCACGGGCGCGATTGATACCCTCTTGGGTTGCCTTTTGATGGCGCTCGCGCTCCGCAATGGTATATGAAAGCATTTGTTTCAAAAATTGTCTATTGGCACCGGGAGCGTCAAAGTCTGAAACATCGCAAGCCACAAATTCAACATTACCTTCGAGAAGTTTTGCAGAAAAAGGAATGTTTCTTAATAGGTTGCCCATTTTTGCAATGACAAGGATTGCCGAATTGCGCCGGCATGACTCCACAGATTCAACCAAGGCTGGCCGGTGTCGATCGGCGCGGGTGCCTTTTTCAGTTTCAACAAACTCATCAATTATTTTCCAATTGCCGCCATTCAGAAATTCTTGCACCGCGTTTTTTTGGTCACTTATATCAGTTTCATTTTTATTCAGCCGGTAATAGACGACGAAATTTCCAATGTGAATTGCCATCAATTATTCCATTCCTCATAATCTTTCGACATAATTAATTTTGTTCTTACATATTCACTTTTTGCGAGTTGTGTTTTTTCCGACATATCACCTAAAAAATCATTGAGGTTTTTTGAAACACCTATTTGCAACCGTGTGACCAAAACATCACCACTTGCTCTGTAACGGTTGTGAATTTTTTTGCCTTTGGTGCTTTGCCTATCCATCGTTCATTTCTCCTTTTTCCAAATTGCAATCGGTTCTGGGTCGATATTCCATTCAGCTTTGCATAGCTCAACTTCAATCACAGAACCAACGCGATTTTCAACATAGCCTGTCGAGTCTCCATTCATAGTAGAGGGGCTGGTCCTGACCCAGCCGCCACGCTCAACTTTTTTCCAACGAATAAGGCCACGCGACTTTCCCTTGTTCTTACCTTTTAAAAACCGACCAAGTTTAGAAATTGTTTCTTCAGTGAAATACCGCTCTGCCATTTTTGCGCCAAAATCCGAAGAAAGGTTTGCGCTACGTTCAGCTATAATGGCGTAACTCATCGTTCAGTCCTTCCTACTTCTTTGTTTTGATCCGGCGGCTTCAACATCTGATTTAAAACCAATGGGCCAGCCGATTGGTATAAACTCGTTACAATCCTTTAGCACCCAAAGGTGATACTGATTGGCGGTGTCCATAACCCGTGATTCCTTTGGGTACAGCTCCATTGCGTCATGCTCTGGACCAACCAAAAGGTTTTTAATTTCTTGCAAGTCGCGCCAATCATGTATCGGCTTTCTATCTAACCGCCGTATAGATAACCAAATCAAGCTGTCGCCCATGCGCTTTGCGGCATCGGGCCAATCTTCTTTGCGATGCGGCATCGAATTTAGTTCGTCATAGCGCATAACCTGATACAGGTCGTTAACAAAAATGCGGCATCCCAAAACATCTACTGCATAAGATTTTCGTAATTCTGATGGGGTTGGTTTTGGTAAACCGTGAGCTTTATAAAAAGCAATTCGTTTTTGGTTGAACTCCTTGCGCTTGATGCGCCCTTCAGTTTCTTTAAATGCTTCCATTTTTCAGATCCTAAACATCGTTCATTTTTAAAGCGCGATTTAATACACGTTTGCGCTCGTTTTGCTTTAGTCCAGCCATTACGCCTAAAGCCTTGATAGCGTATTGCCGTTCATGCTCTGCGAGAAAAGTATAATTTTTGGGCTTAGACAGACCGATTTTTTTCATAGTGTCTGGGTCTAGTTCGTCAATATTGATAGGCATCGTTCAGTCCTCTCTATATTTTTCGTTTATGGCTTGCTGGTTCAGTTCTTCTTGATGATCCAAGTTGCGTTGGTTTACGTATGCGTCTAACCCAACCCAAGCAACACCCGTTAAAAATTTTTTGAAGGTTTCGCCCTCTTCTTTATTTTTTTTCCAATGCTCTCTCATAATTTTTTCGTCGGTATTATCAAACTCATATGTAAAAGATATTTTCA
>MDTE01125105.1_pt1 | contig 11688 bp, 10 predicted proteins | sample 811231 | NCBI WGS metagenome assembly MDTE01 (sample SAMN05326651, study PRJNA326480) | marine metagenome | isolation source: seawater | place: Indian Ocean: Red Sea | collected 2010
GAGCTTTTTGGATATTTTTGACTGTGTCATCGGTACTACAGTTATCGACAACCACAATGTCAGAAAAATTCCATAGTTGCTTTGGTATTTCGTCGATGACAGAGACGATATATTCTGCGCAGTTGTACGCTGGGATATAGATCATCAGTTTTTTGGAAAGTGGTAGTTCGTTGGGGTCGATGTTGGTCATATCTAGTGACGATTTTTTACTGATTTGACCTGAATTCGAACGGGCTGTCGAATTCCTTTAACTTTGGAAATGTCTTATCTCGTTCAGAAACCCTTGGGTTTGGTTTAGGCCAATCCATTCCTATGCTGCTCCATAGAACACCTGAGTCAGCCTCTGGCCTGTATGTGGTCGAAACGTTATACATCACAACGGCGTCTACTAGAGAGAAAAAACCATGCGCAATTCCCTCGGGTAAATAAATCATGTTCGCTTTATCTGCCGAAAGTTCGATTGAAATGTGATTGAGAAAGGTCGGAGAATTTTTTCTCAGATCTACTGCAACATCAAGGATCGATCCTGCTACACAATAAACGAGTTTGCTGTGTGCGAATGGTGGAACTTGAAAGTGCATCCCACGCAAAACACCTTGTTTGGATACCGAGTAGTACTGCTCATTGAAGTCTGTGTTTAAGTTGTTTTCGTCGAAATATTTATTGTGAAACGTCTTTACAAATCGACCTCGTTGATCGACATGCATGGTCGGTTGAATTACATAACATCCTGGGATTGTAGTTTCATGGCGTTCAAACAATATTTTGGGTGATCCTATTTATTCCATCTTGGATGGAAATTATTGGTGACCAGCCGGGGAGGCTATTCCCTTTGGACCACGGTCTCATGACTTCTCTGGTTCTGTAAGGCCTTTCCCCCCACTCTATGTTTAAGTTTTTTCCGGTCACCTTTTCGTAAATTTCAGCTAGCCTTTTTAGATTCACAGGTGAGTCTGATGTTACAGAGTAGGTTTCTTCGCCTTCTACCAGTCCAGTGTCTAAACGATTGAGTGCAACAACAAATGCATTGGTAACATCGTCAATGTATATAGGGTCAATATATTGATCTCCTGGTGACATCAATAGCGGTTTGCCTGTTTTGGCCGCACTATCAAAAAGGTTGAAAATCTTGGCTCTGCGGTCGTTTGGCCCAAATGTATCGAACAGTTCTAGATTGATGACATTGAGGTTAGTCGTTTCTACGTAAAAACGTAAAAGCGATACGAATGCCTGTTTCGTTGCGGCATAAAGATTAACGGGACTGTAGTTTCTGTTTTGATAGTGTTGCCAAGAGGTTCCTGCATTAATTAACAGGCGTACATCATTCAAAGTCATGCTTTCGATTAGCTGTGTTGATAGCAGGATGTTGCTGTTGATTAAATTCTCAACATCTTCGGAGCCATGTTCACTAATAAATAGCGAAGCGAGATGTATTACAGCATCAGGCTGAGCTTGCTCGACTAGTTTGATCATACTTATTGTTGATCCGTCGTGTTCGTGGCAGACGATGTGATTAATGTTAGTGCCAAATAACCCAAGGTTTGTCGATGGGCGTGTCAATACGTGGACGTTGTGTGTTTTTTTCAACAGGTTATTGACGAGATGACCACCTATGAATCCTGATGCCCCGGTAACCAAAATTCTCATACAGATTTTGACTTTCTTATTTTTTGATCAATAAATGCGTGAATCGATTCTATAACGTAATTCATCATCTCTTGGGTCAATCCTGGGTATACGCCTAGCCACAGCGTGTTTTCCATTATGAAATCTGAATTCGGAAGTTTGCCAATAGATCTGGTGGGCACATTCAAATAAGCAGGTTGGCGAGCTAAATTGCCACCGAATAACATTCTTGTCGCAATGTTTCTCTCTTCTAAGAACAGGACTAAATCCCGTCGCTTGATTTTAGTTTCTGGACGTATAGAGATAGGAAATCCGAACCACGACGGATCGCTTTTTGGCGTAGCTTCGGGCAGGATGAAAAAATCGCTGAGTTCGAGTAGTCCGTTTTTGAGGATCTTCCAGTTGCGTTTTCGAATTTCTGAAAAATTTTCTATTTTGGAAATTTGTGCAACACCTATAGCTGCTTGCATGTCAGTCATCTTCAGGTTGTAACCGAGATGATCATATGTGTACTTGTGATCATAGCCGCGAGGTAGATCTCCCAATTGCCAATCAAATCTTTTTCCACAGGTGTTGTCTTTACCTGGATCGCACCAACAGTCCCTTCCCCATTCGCGAAATGATTCGATCATAGGTTTCAAAGCCGGATTATTTGTGAATACTGCACCGCCTTCGCCGGTGGTGATGTGGTGCGCTGGATAAAAACTGGACGTAGATACATCCCCAAAGCTTCCAGTTCTTTTGTTGTTATATGTAGACCCGAGTGCGTCACAATTGTCTTCAATCAATAGAAGATCATGTTTTTTTGCAAATTTATGCACAGCATCGACGTCAAATGGATTTCCTAAAGTATGAGCAATCATTAGTGCTCGTGTTTTCTTACTTAAAGCCTCTTCCAGCATATTGGTGTCTATGTTGTAAGTATCGAGTTGGACGTCAACAAAAACTGGTACTAATTGGTTTTGTATGATTGGGTTTACAGTGGTTGGGAATCCTGCTGCTACGGTAATCACTTCGTGGCCTTGTTTAAGCTGTTGATCCCCCAATTTATGAGAGGTAAGAGCAGATATTGCTAAAAGGTTTGCCGATGATCCTGAGTTGACTAAGAAAGAGTGCCGAACCCCGACATATTTAGCTAACTGACGTTCGAGGTTAGCAGCGTATCGTCCGGTGGTTAACCAGAAGTCTAAAGATGCGTCGATTAGGTGGTAGATTTCTGTTTCATTGAACACCTTTCCAGAAACAGGAATAGGCGTTTCTCCTGGCAAAAAAACACTTTTTGGGAATGCTTCGTCGAAATGGTTTTTTACAAGGTTTAAGATCTTGCTTCGAGCCGAATTCACCTTTTTAGTCACTTGGGTTGACCTTGAGGAATTCTCGATACCACGTAATAGTTTCGATAAGTCCAGATTTCAAATCATACTCTGGCTTCCAGTTGAGAACTTGTCGTGCTTTCGTCGTGGAGAGGTATTGCTTTTGAATCTCAGCTTTAGCAATTCCAAGGACTGTAGGGTTTATATTCTGTTTATCCATTAGAGCCTGAATTTCAGACACTAATTCGAGCACTGTAACTGGTGCTTCATTCCCAAAATTGAAAGCCTGACCTGCGACATCCGGGCGTTCCAAACTTTCCGCAAGGGCGAGATAACCGCTTACTGCATCCTTGATGTAAAGATAGTCACGTACGAATGACCCGTCACTTCTTATCACTGGTGATTGATTTTCCTGCAAAGCTCGAATCGTACTTGGTACAATACGACTCCAGTTGAGGTCCCCTCCCCCATAAATGTTTCCGCATCTTGCTATTCCTACTGGTGTGGCATAAGTTTGTTGATAAGCTTGGGCAATAAGATCCGCACAGCTTTTCGATACATCGTAAGGATTGCGTCCCATTAGCGGTGCATCCTCTCCATACGGTAGTTTTCTGTGTTCACCGTACGCTTTGTCACTAGAAGCTATAACTATGCTTTTTACTAGGGCCGCATGGACACAACATGCCTCAAGTACGTTATAGGTGCCTCGTATATTTGATTCAAACGTTGTTAGAGGGGAACGAAATGCAGCCCCAACTATTGCTTGCGCACCTAGGTGTATTACAACTTGAACTGCGTGTTGGTTGATCGTTCTTTCGATGGTCCAGTAATCTTCCAGATTGCCATTTACAACCGTAAGTTGTTTGATTATTCCAGAGCGCAATAATTCGGACTGTGGATCAGCATCTTTCACTAACGCGACGACTTTCGCTCCTTGAGATAGCAGTGTCTTACAGATCCATGAACCAACGATCCCTGTTGCGCCTGTAACTAGGACGGTTTTGCCTATCCAAAAATTTGTTTTGCTCATGCCCAAACTTTCCATGGTGCATCACCAGCATCCCATCGTTCGCGTAATGTTTGAAGATCTCTCATCGTGTCCATTGGCTGCCAGAATCCTGAGTGCTTGAACGCCATAAGCTGACCTTCTTGAGCTAAACGCTCAAGGGGTTCTCTTTCGAGGTATGTTTCGTCGCCATCGATGTACTTTGCGATATCAGGTTCAAACACGAAGTAACCACCATTAATCCAACCCTCACCGAGTTGTGGTTTTTCTGCAAACCCGGTTACCTGTTCGCCTTCAAGCGCTAAACTGCCGAATCGCGCTGGTGGTCGAACCGCAGTCACTGTAGCTAATTTACCGTGGCTATGGTGGAAATCTGCCAATTTCTGTATATCAATGTTGGCTACACCATCACCGTAGGTCATCATCACAGTGTCTGTTGCTGTATTGGAAAGTACTCGCTTCAATCTACCGCCTGTCATAGTTTTAGCGCCCGTATCGACTAGATCGATGTTCCAGTTTTCATCAGAACCCGTGTGCCAGTCGATCTTTTCTTGCCCGAGTTTGACGGTCAGGTTACTCGTCAGCAATCTGTAGTCGATGAAGAATCGTTTAATCATTTCTCCTTTATACCCTAGAGCTAGAGAGAAACTGTTAAAACCATAATGCGAGTACGTTTTCATGATGTGCCAGAGAATTGGTCGACCACCGATCTCTACCATTGGCTTTGGCCTTACTTCGGTTTCTTCTGAAATTCGGGTTCCTAATCCACCCGAAAGGATGATGGTTCTCATATTTACACCCCCTATGCCATACCCGCGCTAAGGACTATTCCGACGCCAATACCTATTACGATGATGCCTGCCCAGTGTTGCAAGGACAATGTTTCTGACAAGAAAAGCATTGAGAGTATTGGCAGAAAAATATAAAGGGATGCAAGAAAAGGATAGGCGACGCTTAGGTTAAGCCTTGATAGGACTACAAGCCAACCGACATTACTTATTGCATAAATCGGTATAGCGGCAAGTATCGCTGGTGTTGTCGCCATCTGCCCAATCAACTTACCAGGTGTTTTGATACTGATAGCATTTATTTCCCCGACTTCGTTCATGCCGATTTTCAGCAGTATATGAGCCGTGGCCGCTGAGGCTGCGACACAGATAATGATTAAGAAAGAGATCAATTACTGCACATCCAAACAAATGTGTGAGTTATTCACGTTATAGGTATCTGGTTAATCGAGATTTTGTCATTTGCCCTGACTTATATGCGACGCTGCACAAGAGATTTCTTGATGAAGCTAACAATCTAACTACGAAATGAAAAAATATCAGCTTCAACTTAATTACAGATCATAAAGTCGATTGAGTTGGGTTTTTTCACCACATGATTATTTGTGTAAATAAAATCTATTACGGATGTTAATTTTGCACTGCAAATAAGACCAGATTACTGCAAACCCACCACCGGCAAGTATGGCGTATATAGGTAAGACCGGAATTTTATAGCGCGGTGCTCTGCCCATAAAACCCGTGGCGAGTATGAAATAAGCGATTGTAAGGACAAATAATAGAGCGGTTGTCTTCTGTTTACTTTTGAGTAGGATGATTAGTCCTAGTCCTATCGCGACGTACTCTATAAGCAGTTTTACAATAAGTATCGGCGTCAGGAAATACTCTTTTTTCGTGTCCTTTATATTACGTATTATTCGTTCAGAAAATGTTTCTGCGTTGTGTGGCGTACTTAGTACTGGACGATCTTGATTGAAAATCACGTAAAGATATGAACTTTTTTCTGTACCGATCGCGAATGAAATGATGCCTTGGATATATAGTATTGCGAAGTCAATGGGATGCTCACTTGCTGATTTCAAACCTGTATTTTTCTTGCTTTTGGAAAGATCGAATGGATTCGGAATATCGTCTCGAGTGGGAATGTTCATGTCGGCCATTGCTTGATAGAAGTCAGTTCCATCGTGGCGCGCCTTTGCTTTGACAGTACTTTGGAATAACACCTGTCCACTGATAGTTGATAGAGAGTAGTGTCCGTAGTCTCTGAGGTTTCGAAGTTGGAATGGAGAGATAATTAAGGCTAGCCCTATGATTGTTATTCCCGAAATGATGAGCTTTCTAGAGACCGTGCGATTTTGCAGGAAAACTATCAAAATCGGAATGAAAATAAAGTACTGGAGGGCTGATCTTACAATAGTTGCTAATCCAAGAATTGTTCCCAGAAGTAAATAAGACTTCAGTGTATTTCGGTGCCAAATTTTCAGGAACGTAATCAGAAATATTAAGAGTAGGAACGTGAACAGCGTTTCAGTAAATAGGTATCGAGTGGCCCATGCAACTGGTATTGCTGATAAAGCGAATGTTGCAGCAGCAAAGTTTCCAGCTTTTTCGGAAGTGAAAACTGCTCGAGCAGCCCAGTACACCATTGGCACCATCAAGATATTTAATAACGTTTGAACAGCAAGAACCATCCAAATACTGTTATTTGAGATCGCATATATTGCGGTGACAAAATACGGATAACCGAGCGTTCTATCAATATTCCAATTAGTTTCTTCTAGTGGGATGCCATTAATGAATCCGACAGCCATTTTGTTGTATGTTTGAGCATCTCCGCTCAGGATGGTGTTAGAGATTACATTTTCATCCCATGGACTTCCGCCTACATAAATAACGATTCTGGTTGTTACAGTAAAAACCATGATCCAGAATAGGATCGGGTTGGTTTCTATAAGGCTTTTTACATTAAAAAGTCTGCACAATGCATATCCTCTAGCGAAGTTTACTAATTGAGTCATGACTCTATTGGACCGCTTGTTGCATCCATCCGAGGTCTCGCGAAGTGAAATTGCGTTGAGATGTGTGGTGGATTATGGTTTGCATTTCTTTAAGAAAAGATTTCCTCATATCTTAATAATTCGAGAAATCTTGCTTACGATTCGAGATTTAATATCGTAAGAAGGATAGTAGCGCAATAATCTAATGATTATTTCTGCACGAGCATATTCCCCAGATGCTAGAAGTTTTGGGATTTCCTTCTTGAACTGAGCGCGGTTATTCTCACTGAAGGATGAGTTGTAGTTTTTTAGGTCATCACATCGCACACGCGAGTTTTGAAAAAGAGCCTTTCGTTTCCACTGTTTTTTTTCAACATTACCTGCGCCATAGTTGACGTATAGCGGTGGATATGAGGAGTTAATCAGGCTCATCAATAAATCGGTGTGCATTTTGTGCATTACACCAAATTTTAGGTAGTCACCGTGTCCTATGATCATGTTGTACCAAACAAGATCATTTAATCTAAATGCCCTGATATAACTAATTAGTTTGTCTTTATCTGAAGGTCCAGCAGAATAATTTTTATGTGCAGGCTCGAAAAGTCCCCAATAAGTAATATTATGAAATTGGCAGACGCTCTTTTCATATGGAAGCCGGTCTTTCAACTTAGGTCCAAATTTGCTTCTGGATGCACTGTAGAATGTTGATATTTGTTTGCCACCTCTTTCGTTTTTTGATCGGTGTATATCGACAATATCATCGATGTGGTTGAAGTAATTGAATTTGCGGCTAATGAATCCTTTTGCTTCAGATTTCTTAACCTCTCTATAGGCACTATTTTTTGTTGGTGAAGTCTTTAGTTTAGCTATTAGGGCCTGATCAGATTCTGGGATTATGCATATCGCAGATTCATCCTTTTCGGAAGATCTATTCTTAAATGCCGGATCTCCGTGTAAGCCGGCTTTAATAAATGTTTTACATTTTTCTTGATCAACGCAGTTATCGAAGCTGATTTGGAGATCGATGTTCATGGGGTAATTGGTACATTTTGTGACAACAGGCAAATACTCGCGGTTTGGGCTGATATTGAATTACGGGATAATTCAAAATTAGGCTATAAGATTCTGTCACAGGTTATGGGCAGCGAGCCAATAATGGACAGAGATTAACTACACACGAAATAAAATATCTAAGTAGTTACCGCTTCAGGGAACTTATAAATGCCAGCTATTCAGACAATTCAAATCACTTCGGACCGAGCAATTGGTTCAGGACAACGGCCGTTTGTCATCTCCGAAATTGGCAATAACCACAATGGAGATATGGACAATGCTCGAAAGTTGATAGACCAATCAGCTGAGGCCGGTGTGGATGCAGTTAAATTTCAAACAAAAGACATAGAAACTTCTTTTTCAAAAGAATTGCTAGACAGTCCTTACACCGGGCCTAATTCGTTTGGCGCAACTTACCGAGAACATAAGTATGCAATCGAGCTTACTGAGGACGAATACAGCGAACTTAATGACTATGCCATAAGCAAGGGGCTCATTTTTTTCTCGACACCCTTCGACTTAAAATCGGTTGAAGTTCTTGAAAGAATCGACCAACCAATTTATAAACTCGCGTCATTCCATGTTACAAATCTGGAGTTGATTGAAGCGATTGTGAAGACTGGTAAACCGCTTCTGATGTCAACGGGTATGTCAACATGGGATGAAGTCGGAACTGCCGTAGAGACAATACGTAAATACACTGAAAACTTCGTCGTATTGCAGTGCACGTCGTCATATCCAGCCGATTTTAAAGATCTGAATATATCCGCTATTCCAGAAATTAGTAAACGATTCGACTGCCTTGTTGGATATTCCGGTCACGAGCGTGGAGTTGGTATATCACCAGGTACAGTGTTGCTCGGTGCGTGCGTAATTGAGAGGCATTTCACTTTAGACCGAACAATGAAAGGCACCGATCATGCCGCCTCGCTAGAATTCATGGGCTTACGTTTACTTGTGTCACGAATCAATCGTTATTACGAATCGGTTGGGCTGCCAGAGAAAATGGTCATGGAAAGCGAACTAGCGAACAGGATGAAAAATAGAGGTTATTAACTCGTTATCGTAGATGAAAGCAGCCCGACGACAAGCATGATCCTTCGAACTATATTTTTATCGGACACAAGCATTGACCGAGCTTAACTTTTGACTTGATTGATTAGCCTTAGGTTAAGACAGTGTAGGGAGCATAGTAAATGTCCGATCGATTCGTTGTTGATTTTCGACTAGCATCTGCTGAAAAAGAAACGCTGTTTGGTCAAGATTGGCATTGGCCGATACCTCAATCGACCTATGACTGCACAGCGAGAGAATTTGTCGATTGGGCTTATACGTTGCCCGCTGAGTTGATGCATGATGAGAAACTCAATGTCGCATATCAGTTATGTGAGCCAGATATACTCAAAGATGTCGCATCAATTATTGGAACATGGCTTGATGTTTCTATTGCGCAAGAAAAGAATTTGAATCTGGTATTTCACCAAGATCAACTTCTATACAAAATGATGGTTGACAACGAATTCAGTGAATATTCTTCACTTGACGAATGGCGGGCAACAGGGGAAAAAGCCCTGAGGAGCCGTTCTAGAAGAATAGTGCGATTTGCACGCAGGCGTATCAATGGACTGGAAGCATTGATCAAAGGTCATCCGCAGGTGTACTCCATAAGTGCAAACCTTCTCTCTAGAAATCTGACCCAAGGTAGATCGAGACTACTTCGTCTTGCTTATGCAGACTTGGTCACACAGCGAAAAAATAGGCGAGATAGTCATCCTGAACTTCCAAGCCTAGCGCAAACTATCAGTGCGAAAATTGTAAGTTGTCTAAATAACGTTGGTCACCCGCCGACTGCAGAACTCAATAAATATTTTTCAGACATCATCTTGAAGCGGCTAAATTACGCATGGAATGACCAAGAATTCAGGCCAGGATTTATTCCAAAACCAGATATGACTCTTTTCGCTGGCACGGGTGGTAGTTACCTCGTTAGGGTTGTTAGTCACTCGTTCCAGCGGCATAACGCCAAAGTTATCCGAATGACGCATGGGGGAGAGAACTTCCTGTTCGACCATCCAGTATGGGCCCCTAAGGAACTGCCATTTGCAGATGTATACGTCACTCATGGTGTTCGTGTGGCAGAGCAATTGTCCCCGATCGTTCATCGTCATACGCGACTTCGCAAATCCAAGGCTAAGATTTCAATTCTAGGAGGTGGGTCAAAATACCATAGCGAAATCCTCAATGGCGCATCAGATCCTTCAAGCGTTAAAACGGTTTTCGTGACATCGGCGTCGTTCACTGGGACGCGTCGAGCGATTCCAAACGTCAAACTTCATGATGTCGTTTACTATGAATGGCATAGGCGCTTGCTAGGTATGATTAATTCAGCGGGATTTAGGGTCATTTCTAAGCGACACCCAAAGGGTATCGGCACTGATCATCCTTTGTTCAATGACCTAGTATATGATGAGGTAATGGAAGCAGGGATGAGTGATATCTTCGCTCGTTCAGATGCGTTCGTAATGGATATAGCTAGCACTGCAATGATGGAAGCTATTTGCACGCTAAAGCCAGTTGTGTTAATCGATATACCAAACCGCCAAATGCTTGAAGTTGGGCTTAGAGATATCGAGAAAGTCATCCAGATTGTCCCGGCGCATTTTGACGACCGAAATCGGGTGGTGGTTGACCCACATATTCTGGCTGAGGCGATCCGTATGCCTGTCGATTTAGAAGCAAGAAAACAGTTTATAACCGATTACATCACAGAACCTGACCATCGGCTTATTGATCTGGTTGAACAAACTTTTTCTTCGAAGTAAGAATTAATAATTGGCAAATAATGAATCATGCATGATTGCCAGATTAGATAATTGAAATGTACAGATTAAGCCATTTTTATTAGCTATTGGGTATTGTCGTTCCGGCTATGTTTTCCGCTAGGCACAGTACTTTATGTGCGTCTTTTATGCGGGCAGCATGCTCTGGGTTTTCGCCGGTAATCAATGCAGCGAACGCGCGAGCTTGAGCGACGAAACCAGGTTTAAAATTAAGGTCTTCGGGCAACGGATTAATGCTTTCAACCGTTCGAGGTAGGTATTGGCGAATTGGGGTCATCGGTGTGGGATCAACGATATCCATACCTTCATACACCGTGCCAATCTCGAACGGCTTCAAATCGTATCTTCGGCTAGCATGATCTAGGGTCAGCGCGAAGTTAGCCGGGGCGCCGAAATTTGCATTGAATTGTAATACTGCCCCTGAATCCGCTACCAAGATCGCCGCAATCCCTGTTAATGCACCTACACCGTTGTACATTCTTTCAACATGCCGTAGCGATAGATCACCGAGTATAGACCTAGCTAGATCAAGTCCGTGGACACTGTTCGCAAAGAAAGGTTTCAAGTACGTTTGGTCACTTGAATCTGTCTTCGGTACTTTGATTCCTTCGGGCACTACCAACTGCCCTAGGACATCTGATTTTTCATACAGATCGTTCCTTGCACGAATTGTGGATTGGTAAAAACGTCTGTTGTAACCGACTAATATTGAATCAGAAAAATCGATAAAAGGATTTAGCGATTCACTGTTATATGCCACAGGTTTTTCGACTAGAACAGGTAGATTGGTATCCAGCGCTCGGTTGAGTAATTCGAGCATAGGCGGAACTGAAGTGCATATCAGAACTCCATCAAGTTCTGAATCGAGTGCCAACAGCTCAATAGGATTTTCGCAAGCGATTGGTATTTCATACTTTTTCGCGAAATCTACTGCGTTGGTTGATCCCGGGCTTCCAGATACAGCTGTAATTTCTAATCCAGCTTCGGTCATTGCAGCTACGTGAAATTTGGCAATTCTGCCACAGCCGATCATTCCTATACGCAAATTTTTCATATTTTTATCAA
>MDTE01147525.1_pt1 | contig 11687 bp, 9 predicted proteins | sample 811231 | NCBI WGS metagenome assembly MDTE01 (sample SAMN05326651, study PRJNA326480) | marine metagenome | isolation source: seawater | place: Indian Ocean: Red Sea | collected 2010
TAATGAAAATTACAAATGTTATAAGAGGAGACGATCACTTAACTAATACTTTTAAACAATTGATTTTATATGATTTATTTAGTTGGAAGGCCCCTAAATTCAGCCACATTCCATTAATACATAGCAAGGAAGGCTCAAAACTCTCTAAAAGATATGGGGATTTGAGTGTAAAACAATATAAAAGTAATAACTATTTGCCTGATGCTATCAATAATTATCTTCTTAGACTAGGTTGGGGACACGGAGATAAAGAATTTTTTACAAGAAATGAATCTATAAACCTTTTTAATTTAAAGGGAGTTGGAAAATCTCCTGCTAAATATGATGAACATAAATTAGAACATGTTAATGCTTATTACTTTAAAAATCTCTCTTTAAAAGAACTATCAGATATAACAATTAAACATTTTAAACTAGATAGTTTAAATAAAAGCTTTTTAGAAAAACTATGTTTATTATTTCAGGAAAGGTCAGAAAGTATTAATGAATTCTTGTCAGGAATTGAATATATGATTTCAGTAAAAAAAATTCCATTATCAGAGAATGCTAGTCAAATAATTAAAAATACAAAAAAACAAATACTTGACAGTATCATTCATGAATTAGAAAATATTAATAATTGGGATGCCCTATTAATTGAAACCTTACTAAAGAATATAGCAAAAAAACAAAGTCTTAAATTATTTAATATAGCTTCTCCTGTAAGAGCAGCTATAACTGGAAAAACCCACTCTCCAAGTATTTTTAAAATATTGGAGTTAATAGGAAAAGAAAATTGCATTAAAAGATTAAAAAAGGCTTTTTGATTAAGTTAGAATTTAGTATATTTCACCTATGTCTAACGATAAAAAAAATATCTATGCAAAATTAACTTTACCTGAAGGAAAAAACATTAATCTTCCTATAATAGAAGGCACTATTGGTCCAAAAGTATTAGATATATCATCTTTATACAATGAAACAGGAATGTTTACATTTGACCCTGGCTTTACATCAACAGGAAGCTGTCAATCAAAAATAACTTATATTGATGGAGATAAAGGTATTCTTTTACACAGAGGATACGAAATAGAATATCTGGCATCTAAAAAAACTTTCTTAGAGACTGCTTTTTTGCTTTTATATGGTGAACTTCCTAATGAAGAAAAAAAGAGTAAATTTGTAGATGCCATCACTACACATACAATGCTTAATGAACAAATTTCTAATTTTTATAAGGGGTTTAGGGACAATGCTCATCCAATGGCCATATTATGTGGTGTCGTAGGGGCAATGTCAGCATTTTATCATGATAGCACTAATATAAATAATAAAGAGGAAAGAAGAATAGCATCATACAGACTAATAGCTAAAATGCCAACTATAGCAGCTATGGCTTATAAATTTTCTATTGGGCAACCTTTTGTTTATCCAAATAATAAACTTAAATATTCTGAAAATTTTTTGAATATGCTTTTCTCTGTACCTGCGGAAGATTTTCAAATCAATGATGTTTTTGCAGATGCCTTAGATAAAATTTTAATATTACATGCTGATCATGAACAAAATGCCTCTACATCGACAGTTAGATTAGCAGGTTCTTCTGGAGCAAACCCATTTGCATGTATTTCGGCAGGAATAGCATCCCTCTGGGGACCTTCTCATGGTGGTGCAAATGAAGCCGTTATCAAGATGCTACATGAAATAGATGATGTAAAACATATTAAGAAATATATTGATAAAGCAAAGGATAAAGATGATCCTTTTAGACTTATGGGTTTTGGTCATAGAGTTTACAAGAATTATGATCCTAGAGCCAAAGTTTTGCAAAAAATTGCTGAGAATGTTTTAAAACAAGAACATAAATTAGAAAATAAGCTATTTGATCTTGCGAAAGAATTAGAAAATATTGCATTAAATGATCAATACTTTGTAGAAAAGAAACTTTATCCTAATGTTGACTTCTATTCAGGAATAATCTTAAAAGCTATGGGGTTTCCAATATCATTATTTACAGTAATTTTTGCAGTGGCAAGAACAGTTGGTTGGATATCTCATTGGAATGAAATGATAGAGGATAAAAAGACTAAAATTGGTCGCCCTAGACAATTATATATTGGAGAAAAGGCAAGAAGTTAATTTTCTTTTAATAATTTTATAATTGCATTCACAGCAATAGCTGCTCCGTAATTTTTAATATTCTTTTGTAGAATGTATTCAAGTTTATTAAACATTTTTAATTGTCTATTTTTATACCTTTGATTAAAAATTAAATTTTCTAATTCCTTATTAAATTTTACATAAGAAAAATTGTATTGTATAAGTTCTGGAATAACATTTTTATTTAAAATTATGTTAGCTAAAGAAACATATTTTACTTTAACCAATTTTTTTAATATAAAAAATGATAAAAAGTTAAGTTTATATACAACTATTAGTGGAACTTTACTTATTGCTAACTCTAAAGTAATAGTTCCAGATACTGCAATGGCATAATCTGAATATTTAAAAGCATAATTTTTATATTTGGAAGAGTTTAAAACACTTATATCCAATAGGCCCTTGTATAATTTAGCAATATTTTTTATAAAGTCATAATGCCTGTCTACGGCAATAATTATAAATTTATAATGCGTAAATAATTTATTTTTAGATAAAAATAATAATATTGTATTTAGGTGTATATCAATCTCCCCTTTTCTACTACCAGGAAAGATTGATATTATTTTTTTTTTAATTTGCATTAAATCTTTAGTGGAATTAATATTTTTAATATTATTAAGAAAAGGATGACCTATATAAGTAGTTTTTATTCCATGAGGAACAAAATATTTTTTTTCAAAAGGAAATAAAACAAATAAATTATCCACATATTTAGATATTTTTTTTGCCCTATTTGGTTTCCATGCCCAAACAGTGGGCGCTACTATATGTAATGTACTTATATTTTTTTTTATTTTTACTTTTTGTAATACTCTAAAAACAAACCCAGGTGAATCAACTGAAATTATTAAATGAGGCTCAACATTTAAAATATCATTGTATGTCTTATATATTAAATTAATTAATTTTGGGATTTTTGGAATAATTTCTAGTATTCCCATAATTGAAAGTTCACTTACTGAAAATATTGGTTCCAAACCTAATCTTTTTAATTTATCACCACCTATTCCATAAAATTTAATATTAATTTTATTAGTAAGTTTCTTTAATATTTCATATGCTATATTTTCCCCTGACTCTTCTCCTGTTATTACATAGACTTTATATTCAGGTTTATAATGCATAAAAAAATATATTATTTTTTTTTATAAGATTATAAGTAATATTTGGTTTATCTATAAATGTTTTTTTGTCTTCTACTATTATTCCATTTATTCCAACCTTTATCATATTTTTTATTGTTTGTGGGCCAATGGTAGGTAAATCTACTCTAATATCCTGATTTGGTTTTGATGCTTTAACTAAACAAGAAAATTTATAATTCTCTTTTAATATAAATTTTTTAATGAGATGATCAGTACCATTTGAGTCTTCTGTTAAAACAGTTTTTCCATCACTTACTATAATTGCCTGACCTTTATCAGTCCTTCCAAATTCTTTAGCTTTAAGCATATACTCATGAACTTTTTTTTTATTAATTATTTTTTTAAACCTGGATAGATTATTAAATTTTCTATCGCACAAATTTTGTTCAATTAGACTCCTCGGATCTATAATATCAATACAATTATATTTAAAAATTTTTATAATATTATTAATTAGCTCTCCATCACCTTTTCTATACATAAAAAATATTTTTATTAAATAAAAAAAAGTAATTAAATTAGGCCTTATTTGGAAAAAAGGCTTCTTTTTTATGCTACCTAATAATATAGCTTGAGAAATGTTATTTTTTTTTAAAAGATTGAAAATAATACCTAAATGATCATATTTTATTACAATATCAGGTTTAATTTTATTTAAACTATAATTGTCTTGAATGGCAATTATGTAAGTTTTAATTTTTTTTTTTTTACAACTATTAATTAAGGTCTCTGTAAGTGTTCCTCCTCCTAAAATTAAGCCTAATCTTTTATTTCTATGATACATTTTTAGGCTTGCAAATAGACCTAGATTTTTCTTGTGTTAAAAAATCTACTATTTCCATAACTGGTTCATTGTCATTAAAGTCTTCAGAAACTTCTTTAATTCGCTCTGAAATAGTACCTTCATTACTTATAAATAACACACCATATGCTTTTTTTAAATCTTGTATAATGCTCTTGTTAAATCCTCTCCTTTTCAAACCTATTATATTTAATCCAGACAAGAAGGCTCTATTACCTATAACTGTACCGTAAGGTATAACATCACTATCTATACCAGACATTGCACCAATCATTGAATGCTTTCCTATTCTACAAAATTGATGTACACCAGATAAAGCACCAATTATTGCATAATCATCTACTATTACATGTCCGGCTAAAGATGCATTGTTTACTAAAATAACATTATTTCCTATTATACAATCATGGGCAACGTGACTACTTATCATAAATAAGCAATTATTCCCTATTTTAGTAAGCAACCCTCCTCCTTTAGTACCTGGGTTTAAAGTAACATATTCTCTAAAAATATTATTATTTCCTATTTTTAATCTAGACTTTTCACCTTTATACTTTAAGTCTTGAGGGTTAGTACCTATAGATGAAAATGGGTAAAAGGTACAGTTTTCTCCAATTTCTGTATACCCATCTATATATACATTTGCTTTTAGATTACAGTTATTACCTAGTATTACATTACTGTTAATAATACAATAGGGCCCTATAGAAACATTTTGCCCTAATTTTGCTTTAGAAGATACTATAGCAGTAGAATGTATGTTAATCATTTTAATCTACTATCATTGCAGTAATTGTAGCATCTGAGACTATCTCATCATCTACCTTTGCTGTACACTCAAACTTCCATACAGATTTCCTAGCCTGTTTTTTTTTTACTTCAATAATAAGTTGGTCTCCTGGAGTAACAAGTTTTCTAAACCTAGCCTTTTCAATGCTCATAAAATAAACTAATTTTCCTTTAGCTTTCTCTCCAAAAGAGTTAACTACTAAAGCGCCAGATGTTTGCGCCATACACTCTACTATCAAAACTCCTGGCATTACTTTCTGTTTAGGAAAATGTCCAAGAAAAAAAGGTTCGTTAATAGTTACATTTTTTAATCCCACAGCGAATTCATCTTTTTCTACTTTTATTAATCTATCTAATAATAAAAAAGGATATCTATGTGGCATCATCTCTAATATTTTTTCTATATCTAAAATCTTACTCATTTTTTTTTACCATTTTATTTAATAATATTGATTGTTTTAAGTAGTCATTTAATTTTACAGCAGGAGTGCCACTTATAGAAATATTATTTTCAATATTTTTTGTCACACCTGCTTGCGCCCCTATTTTTACTTGATTTCCTATATTTAAGTGGCCCGCAATACCAACTTGGCCTCCAATCATTACATTACTTCCTATATTAGTACTACCTGCAATTCCAGTTTGTCCTGCAATAACAGTATTTTCACCTATTAAAACGTTATGTGCTATATGCACTAGATTATCTATCTTAACACCATTTTTTATTTCAGTATATTTTAAAGAGCCCTTATCAATAGTGCAATTAGATCCAATTTCTACATCATTTCCTATTTTCACTATACCTATTTGAGGAACCTTTATAAATTTTCCATCTATAGGCGCATACCCGAAACCATCTCCCCCTATTACTGTTCCTGCTTTTATTATAGAATTATCACCGATAATTGAATTTGATATATGAACGTTGCTAGCTATTGAACAATTTTTTCCAATAACTACATTAGGGCCAACGCTGCTAAATCTTTGTATATTTGTACCTTCTTTTATTTGTACATTATTTTCAATAAACACAAAGTCATCAATAAATACATTATCATCGATAATCTTTATTTTTTTTAAATTAGAAGGTGCTTTTTTTTCATAATTTAATGGGTAAAACTTTTGTAAAGCTTTTGCATAACTTGCATAAGCGTTATCAGAGCCCAGCAAAATTGCTTTAGTGTTATTTAATTTATTAATAATTTTATTAGGTACTATAATTGCGGTTGCTTCACTCAGATTAGCACTATCTAAATACTTCATATTTTCTAAAAATGATAACTCCCCTTCTTTTGCACTTTCTATTGGTGTGATATTAAATATAGGAATATTTTTTAACTTATTAGATGTTTTACAGCCTGCATCTTGGGATATTTCATGTAAATTAAAAGGTCCTTTAGGCTTTGGTAGAATATTAATTATCACCTTTTTTATCTTTTTTTCTTTCAACATTTATTTTAGGAAGGCTTTTATTTATTTTCTCTGCAACTATATCTGAAATATTTATGACATCAGCAGCAATGATTGTAGTGCTAGCATCAAAAACTGCATAATAACCTTCTTTAGCCGCGATTTGCTTTAAGTGTTTTACTGCCTCTGTTTGAATAAGTTGCATACCTTTAGCCATTGTTGACTCTAATTCTCTCCTAGCATTCTGAACTTTTGACTGAGTTTTATTAACTTTTGCTTTAAACTCATTTTCTTTTTCTTTAAATTGATCTTCAGCTAATACTGACTTTTGAGCTCTAAGGTTTTCTTGCTCTTTTTTAAGCTCTAATTCTTCTTCTTTAATTTGTTCTTTAAATTTTTCTTCTATTTCTTTTACTTGTTTTTGGAGAGATAACCATGCAGTAGATTTAGAAAGTACTTTTTGCATATCAATAACTGCTGCCCCAAAATCATTCTTTACCACACTCTGCTTTTTTGTTTTCTTTTCATTTTCTTGAGCCATAAGAATATTTGCATTGATAGGAAATAAATTTATCAATATAGCACTCAAAAATATCTTAAGCTTAAAAAAGTGAGCCAACATTAAAACTAAAGGTTTCAGTTTTGTCATATGTTTCCTTTAAAATTGCAAAAGTATAATCTAACCTAATTGGACCAAATGGAGATTGCCATAATACTCCAGCTCCAGATGTAAGTCTTAAACTTCCTTCATCATAGTAATTAGTAGTATCTGTGTCAATGGTTGTTAAGGTTCCTGCGGTAGAAAAAATTCTACCTTTAATACCTAACTCTTTAGGCAGTCCTAATCCAAACTTAATTTGAGGAGTAAATGTATAATAAAAGTTTCCACCTAATGAATCTGAAGTATCTTTATCTCTAGGTCCTAGTCCTGCATTTTGAAATCCTACAAATGAATTACCCCCTAAATAAAACCTATCTGATATATCTATATTTTGATTAAATCCGTTGACATACCCTATTTTAGCTGAAATTGAACCAATTATATTTTCATTAATAATCTCTTTAAAAGTAGCAAAACTTTGAGTTCCTTTAAAGTATTGTTTATCTCCACCTATTCCAGCTAAAGATAATCTATTAGAAGTTGTCCAACCTGTTGTAGGATTAAATCTATTATCAGTTTTATCTATTGCATTTCCTAATGTTACAAGTGATAAGATACTTTCACCAGCTAGAGACTTAATAGAAGAACCTGCACCATCATAAACAACTATATTTCTTTTTTCTAATCTATAGCCAAGGCTTTGAGAACCAAATTCTCCAATATTATAACCAATGGTTAATCCTCCTCCATCTCTTTCATTATTATAATTACTTTCTGGATATTCTTGAACAGTAGTAAATATATTATTAGTAATTGATGCATTCCTATCTAAAAAAAATGGTTCTGTAAAAGAAAAGTCAGCTCTATTTTCTCTTTCACTAGCTATTAGATTTAGCTTAATTTTTTGACTCTTTCCTAGTAAATTATTTTCACTAATCCCTATATTTGCAGTTGCTCCTACTGAAGAGGAAAAACCTCCTCCTAATACTAAACTACCTGTGCTTTGTTCTTTAACGCTAATATTTAAATCAACAGTATCCTGCTGCTCAAAATTATCTACTACATCTATTTCTGCTGTTGAAAAATGACCTAAGTTTCTTACTAAGTTTTCAGACCTTTTTACTAGGTTTCTATTATAAGGATCTCCCTCTGCTAACCTCATAGTTCTTCTTATAACTTTATCTAAGGTTCTTGTGTTTCCAGAAATGATAATCCTATTAATATATTTTTTATTGCCTGGTTTAACTATAAAGTTGACATCAATAATATTTTGTTCTCTTCTAGTTAACTCAGGGTAAATATTTATAAAAGGAGCACCTGAGTCAATTATATTTTCTGTCAACTTTGTGATATTATTATCAACTTTAGATGCACTGTACCACCTACCTTTTTTAATATTTATGGACTTCAATATATCTGATTTTCTATAATTTTTAATTTCTAAATCAACATTTACATTACCAAATTTATATCTTTCTCCTTCATTTACAACAAAGGTTATATAAAACTTATCTTTTTGTTCACTTATCTCTCCTACTGCCATTGCTATATCAGCATCAACAAAACCTTTATCAGCATAAAACCTTTTTAAATTTTCTTTATCAAAATTTAATAAGTCAGGATCATATTTTCCACCAGATGTTAAAACCTTCCACCATCTGGACTCACTAGTATTAATTTCTCTTTTTAGCCTTGAGTCAGAAAAGTTTCTATTTCCTAAAAACTTTATACTGTTTACTTTTGATAAAGGTCCCTCAGAGATTTCAAATACTATATCCACTCTATTTTGCTCAAGGTATATTATTTTAGGTTCAATTACGGCCGCATACCTACCACTTGCCCTGTAGAGAGCGAGAATTCTTTGTAAATTATTCTGAATCTTGCTTTTAGTAAATACATCTCTCACTTTAATAGAAATTTCTGGAAAAATATCATTATCTTCTAATCTTTTATTACCTTCTAAAGCAATTCTATTAACTATGGGGTTTTCTTTTACCAATATATTTAATTTCTTATCTTCTATAATAAATTTAATTTCTGAAAACAATTCTGTAGAAAAAAGATCTTTAAATAATGTATTTAGGTCACTTTTAAGTATCTTAGAGTCTTTATTTATACTCAAATAAGATAAAATAGTATTATCATCTAGTCTTATGTTTCCTTTAATATCTATTTCATTAATTATATTAGAATAGCTTACATTATTAAAATGCATTAGAAAAAAAATAATTAATAAAGTTTTTAATTTATAAAACATTATTAATTTAATATTCTACAATAGATATCATTAAATATAGAAAAAAACATTAGGGAAATAATTATTATTATTCCTATACCTTGAAAATATTTATAAAAATCTTTCGTTACTTGTTTTTTTTTTACAAATTCAAATAAATAAGTGAAAAAGTGACCTCCATCTAATAAAGGTAAAGGAAACAAGTTAATAAGACCTAAATTAATAGAAATCAGAGCTATTAAGGAAATAAAAGATACTAAATCTTGATTAGCCATATCATTAGACACTTTTGCTATTAGAATTGGTCCCCCAACTTCACAATGGTCTCTTTTACCAAATATTATTTCTATAAAGGCCTCTAAGGTTTTTTTAATTATAATATAAAAGTTTTTTATTGCCTCCTCAATAGATTGAAAAAAATTTACTTCTTTTCTTTCTCTACTAAATTGGACTCCAATTATTCCTGTTTCTTCTCCATTAGCATTTATAATAGTTTTAGGAATTACATTTAAATTAATAATACTCCCATTTCTTTCAACTAAAAAAACTAATTCTTTATTAGCATTTGTTTTTACTTTAGAAATAACTTCTTTTATATTACTTATTTTTTCTCCATTAATCTCTAATATTATATCATCCTTTTGGATGCCCGCATTAAATGCAGGATGGTTTTTTAGTACCTTATTCACTATCGGTTTAAATATAGGTTCAAATCCAATAACGTTAACCTCTCTTTTGCTTCCAATAAAGGTTTCAATAAGCTTTTTGTTTGGATATAAATCCATAGAAAGGTTTTTATTATTTCTTTCTATTGTAAATGATATTACATTATAAATGTCATTATCTAAAACAGAGTATACATCTTCAAAGGATAAAATTTTATTACCATTCATAAGTAATATTTTATCGTTTTTTTTCATACCAGCTTTTTCAGCAGGACTATTTTCTTCAACATTTCCAATAATAGGTGCAGTATAATTTTTACCAAAAGTAACATAAATTACTGAAAATAAAAAAATACCCAATACAAAATTAGCAAATGGTCCAGCTAAAACAATGCTAGCTTTTTGCAAAGCACCTTTATACATAAATAATTCTTTATATTTTTTTTTATCACTTTTCTCAATTTTATCAGGATACATTTCTCCGGCAAACTTAACATAACCTCCTAAAGGAAACATGCATACTTGCCATACTGTATCATTTTTATCTTTAATTTTTAATATGGATGGTCCGAATCCCACAGAAAATATATCAACTTTAACTTTATTTAATCTGGCTATATAATAGTGACCAAATTCATGTATAAAAACAATAATTGTGAATACAAATACAAACCAAAAAATGTATTCAAGATAAAAAAATATTTCAGCAAAAATTTCCATTTAATTTCTCAAATTTTTAATAATGTTATATGATATATTACTAGCTTCTTCATGAATATCAAATACATCTCTAATATTTTTAGGGTTACTTTGCCTAAAATTAGCAACGGTTTTTTTAATAATGTTTACTATATCTAAAAATTTAATTTTTTTTCTCAGAAAACAATTTACTGCTACTTCATTTGATGCATTTAATGAAATGAACTTACTGTAATCAGGCTCATTATCATTAAAATAATTAAATACTTTTAAAGAAGGGAAAGTTTTAAAATTAGGATTGAAAAAACTTAATTCTTTTACTTTTTCTAAACATATATTTGTAAAATTAGTTTTGGTTCTAATAGGCCAGTTTAAAGTATAGTTTATTGGAATTTTCATATCAGGATAGCTTGCAAGCATAACAGAGTTTCCGTCTTTATAATTTACAATACCATGAACTATAGACTTAGGATGAATTAAAATTTTAACTTTACTTAAAGGCAAATTAAAAAGTATTGAAGCTTCTATTTTTTCTAAGACTTTATTCATCAAAGTTGCTGAGTCTATTGATATTTTTTTTCCCATTTTCCAGTTAGGATGTTTTAATGCCTGTTTAACCTCGACTTTATTTAAATTAATCTTTTTATTCCAAAATGGTCCACCAGATGCAGTAAGTACTATATTTTTTATTAAATCAAAATTTTTTTTTTCTATTATTTGAAATAAAGCATTATGTTCTGAGTCAAGAGGTAAAATTTTAGTTTTATAGTTTTTTGCCTTTTTCATAAGAATATTTCCCGAACAAACTATAGCTTCCTTATTTGCTAAAGCTAAAACTTTCGTTTTCCCTATGCTATTAAATACTGATTTAAGACCTGCTATGCCTACTATTGAAGCTATAGTTAAGTCTGTTTTTAGACTAGCTAGATTTGCAAGTTCGTCCTCACCGCTTAAACATTTAACTTTACTACCACTTAATTCATTTTTTAATTGCCTATAATAACTATTATCAGAGATTATAGCATATTTAGAATTAAGCTTTTTTGCTAACCTGGCAAGTTTTTTATAGTTTTTGTTTGCTGATAGTACTTCTACTTTGTATTTAGAAAGATTACTTGATATAATACTACAAGCATTAGTTCCTATAGAACCTGTAGCACCAAATATAGATATTCTTTTCAAAAAAGCTCCTAATAAA
>MDTE01160262.1_pt1 | contig 11686 bp, 11 predicted proteins | sample 811231 | NCBI WGS metagenome assembly MDTE01 (sample SAMN05326651, study PRJNA326480) | marine metagenome | isolation source: seawater | place: Indian Ocean: Red Sea | collected 2010
AATATTTGTGGAAAAAATAAATAAATAAATAAAAAATAATATAAAAAAATTGTATAGAAATATTTTAAATAAATTTTTCATAATTTATATGCCAAATAACTTAACATATGCAAAGAGTGGAGTTAACATTAGATCTGCAGATAAGTTTGTAGAGTTTATATCCAAAATAAGTTCAAAACGTAACAAAAATAAGAAACATAATAATATTGGAAGTTTCGGCTCTAGTACAAAAATACCATCTTCACTGAAAAATGTTTATCTAATTGCAAGCACTGATGGAGTCGGAACAAAAATTGAGATTGCAAATGAACTCAACAAATTTGACACTATTGGTATTGACTTAGTAGCAATGAGTGTAAATGATATTTTGGTACAAGGTGGCAAACCATTTATTTTTTTAGATTATATTTCAATAAATAAAATTGTTCAAAAAAAATTACAAGATATTTTAAAAGGTATTAATCATGGATGTAAAATTAGTGGATGTGAATTGGTTGGTGGTGAAACTGCTGAAATGCCAGGAACATATTCTAAAGGGAAATTTGATATTGCAGGTTTTTGTGTAGGCTTAGCTGAAAAAAATAAAATTTTAAAAAAAAAAAATATAAAAAATAAAAATTTAGTTGTTGCAATTCCATCATCCGGTTTGCATTCAAATGGATTTTCCTTGATAAGATATGTGTTAAATAAAAATAAAATCAAATATAAAAAAAGTTCGAAATTAAAAAAGTGGTTATTAGAACCTACAAAAATTTATGTTAAAGAGTTAACAAAATTAATTGATTTAAAGTTAATTAACGGTGGTGCACATATAACTGGTGGAGGAATTAAAGATAATTTATCAAGAATAATACCTGAGGGCAAATGTGCTAAAATAAATTTAAATAAAATAAAGATAAAAGAGGTTTTTTCTTGGTTAAAAAAAAATAATATTTCTGAGAATGAAATGATAAAGACATTTAATTGTGGTGTTGGATTTATAATTATAATTAAAAAAAATAACTTTAATAAAATAAAAAAATACTTTCATAAAAATTATGCTCCATATGTAATAGGAGAGATAATTGATGGAAAATCAAAAGTTTCATTATATGGTAAAATTAATTGGTGAAAATAAAGTACAATGTGCTGTTTTTATTTCAGGTCGTGGGACTAATTTAAAATCAATATTTAATTTTTCTAAGACAAAACATTCAAAAATAAATATACAAATTGTCATTAGCAATAAACACGACGTTGATGGTCTAAAATTTGCCAAAAAAAATAAAATTAAAACAAAAATTTTTAATTTTAATAATATAGTTTTAACTGAAAATCGAATTATTAAACTGTTAAAAAAAAACAATATTAAATATATTTTTTTAGCTGGATTTATGAAAATCCTTAGCAAGAGATTTATTAAAAAATTTAAAAATCCAATTTTAAATATCCACCCATCTTTATTGCCCAAATACAAAGGTTTAAATACACATAAAAAAGTAATACAAAATAAAGAAAAATTTTCTGGATGTACTGTTCATTTTGTTAATGAAAAATTAGATTCCGGTAAAATTATTATGAAAAAAAAAGTTAAAGTTTTAAAAAAAGATACACCTAATAGCCTTTCAATGAAAATTTTAAAAGAAGAAAATAAACTTTATCCAAAAGCTATAAGCAAAATTATATCTAAGATTTAAAGAAAAAATCTATTTCAATTTTAGCATTTTCAATACTATCTGAACCATGAACGGAGTTTTTATCTATAGAAATTCCATACTTTTTTCTAAGAGTCCCCTCCTCTGCTTTTGTTGGATCTGTCGCTCCCATTAACTTTCTATTTTCAGTAACGGCATTTTCTTTTTCAATAATCATAACCACAATTGGTCCTGAAGATAAATAATTACAAAGGTCATCATAAAATGGTTTGGATTGGTGTACTTTATAAAATTCTTCAGCTTCACTTTTGGATATTTGAATTTTTTTTTCATTTTTTATTTCAAATCCATTTTCAATAAAATTTTTTTTTATTTGTTCCTGCAAATTTCTTTCAACTGCATCAGGTTTTATTATTGATAATGTTTGTTCCAAATTACTCATAATAATCCTCCACTAACTTATTTAATAACCTTACACCATACCCTGTTGCCCCACCTGAGTTCAGTGCACCAGCATATTTTGAAAATGCCATACCAGCTATATCTAAATGTGCCCAAGGTGTATTTTTTGTTACAAATCTTTGTAGAAACTGAGCTGCTGTAATTGAACTTGCACCTCCTACATAATTGATATTCTGCATATCGGCATTTTTTGAATCCATTAATTTATCGTAATTTTTATTTAAAGGTAATCTCCACACTTTTTCGTCAACTTTAATTCCTGTTTTATGTAATTGTTCAGATAATTTATCATTGTTAGAAAACAATCCCGCATGTTCTGAACCAAGTGCAACAATAATTGCTCCCGTTAAAGTAGCAAGATCAATAATAAATTTTGGTTTATATTTTTTTTCAGTGAATGCCAAAGCGTCTGCTAGTACTAATCTTCCCTCTGCATCTGTATTTAAAACTTCAATAGTTTTTCCGTTATATGATTTAACTATATCTCCAGGCCTTTGAGCATTTCCACCTGGCATATTTTCAACAAGTCCAACAACTCCTATAGCATTAATTTTTGCTTTTCTTAGTGCAAAACTTTTCATTAAACCTGCAACAACTGCCGATCCTGCCATATCATAAGTCATATCTTCCATAAATTTTGCAGGCTTTAAAGAAATTCCGCCTGTGTCAAAGCAAACACCTTTTCCAACAAATGCAAGGGGCTTAGATTTTGATTTATCTCCATTCCATTCCATTGTTACTAAATATGAACCCCTAATACTTCCTTGTCCTACACCAATCAAAGCATTGCATCCCATTTGTTTTAATTTTTTTTCATCATAAATCGTAACTTTAAGTCCAATTTTTTTTAATTTCGATAGCCTTTTAGCGTATTCATCAGGATGTAAAATATTTCCAGGTTCTGATACCAGATCTTTTGTAAAGTTTATACCGTTTAGAATTGCATCTAATTTTTTGGCATTTGAAGCAAGATCTGACTTATGAACATAAACATTAACAAATTTATTATTTTTTTTTGATTTGTATAAATTAAACTCATAAGATTTAAGTTCCAAACCATGTATAAAACAACTAAAATAATTTAGATTTTCATTTCTGGAGGATTTATAATTTGGTGATTTGATAAAAATATCATCCACATCATTTTTTTTTAAATAATCATAAAAATTTGCTCCAAGTTTTTCAAACTCAAGCTCATTGATTGATCTTGATAAAAAGATAACTATTATTTTTCTATTAAAGTCCTCATTTATTGAAAATATTTTATTCTCTTTTAGGTTCTTATTTTGTTTGATTAATTTGAGAATTTTTTGATTAATTTTGTCGTCAAATTCACCCTTAAATTCACTAATTTTAATATTTTGTTGAACAAAAATAGCTTTATTCTTGTTTGAGGGTTTTTTCTTATCTAAATAATTTATTTTTAAACTCATTTGTATTAAATATAGTGTAGGTTGTAGGTTATATGTATCAAAAAAGAAAATTTCAATGGAAAAAATAATCTTTAGAAAATTTTTGTACGATTTAACGAGTTTTTTTATAATTGTATCCTTTAGTTTATCTTTAATTACCTGGGTAATTCAATCAGTTAACTATTTAGACTTTATTTCTCAAGATGGGCACGGATTTAAAGTATATTTTAGTTTTATAATTCTGAATTTTCCAAAAATTTTTTCTAAGCTAATCTTATTTTCTTTTTTTGTAAGCCTTTTTTATATGATTCAAAAATACCAATCGAATAATGAAATGTTAATCTTATGGACTAATGGAATTAGTAAGTTTAATTTTATTAAGTTCATTATTAAAATATCTATAGTATTTACAATAATTCAAATAGCATCTGTATATTTTTTAATTCCTAAGTCTCAAAGTTATTCTAAAGATTTTATAAGAAATTCTAATATAGATTTTTTCTCATCATTAATTACTGAAAAAAAATTTATAGATACAGTAAAAGATTTTACCATTTTTGTAGAAAGTATTGATGAGAATGGTAATATGGAAAATATTTATTTAAAAGATAGTATAAATAAATTAAATACACAGATAATATCAGCAAAGTCAGGAAAAATTATTGAATTAGGTTCCACTAAATACTTAAGTTTAAAATTTGGACAAATTTTAGATATCTCAAGGGGAGATGAAGGTGAAACAAAAGTTATAAAGTTTAATAATACAACATTTAATATTTCAAATTTTAAAACAAAGTCTACAACTTTTCCAAAGTTACAGGAATTAAATTCAAATATATTAAATTCTTGCATCAAACATTTTTTCTTTGGTAACAAAAAGGATTATAGTCTTACAAATTTTCATTGTACTAAAGACTCTTCGTTAAAAAGTGCAAAAGAAATATTTAATAGGTCTTTCAAACAAATTTATATTATTGCTCTAGCGTTGATAACTTGTATGTTAGTTTTTTTAAATGATAAAAATCCAAAATATTCATTACAAAAAATATTTGTTTTTTTATTTGGAATACTTTGTATAATTCTTTCAGAATTAAATTCTGAATTTCTAAATTTGTCGATTATTAACAATATAATAATTCTATTACTTCCATTATTAATTTTTATTTTAGTTTTAATGGTATTGATAAATATTAATAGGAAATATTCTTAAGTTTATGATAAATAAAATTTATATAAAACATATATTTTATATTTTTCTTACTAGATTTGCAAATCTAACTCTAATTTTTTCTGCTTTAATTTTTATAATGAATATTCTCGAAGAGCTCAAATTTTTTAGTAACAACAATCAAATAGGTATTGGTTATCCTGTTTTACTAACTACACTTAATTTGCCTTCAGTTCTATTTGAAATATTTCCGTTTATTATTTTAATATCTACTCAATTCTTTTTTATAAAATTCCAAAATACAGATGAATTATTGATTTTTAAAAATAATGGTATTAACAATTTAAAAATAATATCATATGTTTGTTTGTTAGTTTTTGTTTTAGGTTTAATTTTAATAACAGTCTTTCACTTATTTTCATCATCTATGAAAAACAATTATTTAGAATTTAAGAATAAATATACAAATGATAATAAATATTTAGCTGTAATCAATGAGAATGGTTTATGGATTAAAGATAAAATTGACGACAAGTTTATGATTATTCATGCAGAAAAAATTGAAAAAAATATTTTAAGAAAACTGTTAATTACTGAGTATGACTCAAATTATATCATCCAAAAAAATATTGTTGCTAATGAGGCTATTATCACGAATAATAAATGGAATATTAGAGGTGCAACTATAATCGATAATAATGGGAAGAGGGAGAAAAATGCAGAAATAAATGTAGAAACTAACTTTGATTATATAAAAATTAATTCATTATTTTCTAATCTTGAGTCTCTAAATATAATTGAATTAATAAACCAAAAAAATGATTTTAAAGGTGTAGGTCTCAATGTTTCAGATATTGATTTACATTTATATAAACTAATCTTTTTACCAATAAGTTTGGTTATTTTTACAATTATGTCCTCGATTTTAATGCTTAATATCAAATTTAAAAAATCTCCAACTTTTATGCTCATTGTGGGTATATTACTATCAGTACTCATTTATTATATTTTTTATTTCTTTGAATTGCTTGGTTCAAATAATAAAATACCAATAATCCTATCTGTGCTATTGCCAAATATAATTTTATTCTTAACTTGCTTAATAGGGGTCGTTAATATCAATGAAAAATAAATTACGAAATTTTATATCATTATTTTTATTAATATTTTTGTGCAATATTGTTTTGGCTGAAGATATTGTTATTGACGCGGAGAAAGTAGATATTAAAGAAAAGGGTAATCAAATTTTAGCTTCAGGATCTGTAAAAATAAGTGATGGGAATAAATTACAAATTTTTGGAGACAGTGCTAGTTATAGTAAAATAGATCAAATTATCCAAGTAAATGGCAATGTGGTAATATTTTCATATGATGAAAGTAACAATCCCAAATATAAAATTGAAGGACAAAACTCTAATTTCAATCGTAATACAGAAATAATGGAAATTACAGAAAATGTAGTTTTGAGTGATTTTACTAATGACTCTAAATTTAGATCAAATAAAATAATTTTTAACAAACGAAAAAACTTGATTAAAAGTTTTGAAGACACAAATATTAATTATCAAAATAATTATTTTATTAAAACAAAAAATATTATCTATAATGAAGTAAAGAAAATTATTTACAGCAAAAGCAAAACTTTAATTACAGATAATTATGGAGGTTCATTTGATTTATCTAATTTTGAATTGGATTTTAATCAAAGACATATAAAAGCAGAAAAAATTAGATTATCAGATGAAAGCAATAATATTTTAAAATTTAAAAAAGGATTTATTAATTTAGATTCAAATGAAATTGTGGGATCAGATTTTCAATTAAAATTAAATAAAGAAATCTTTGGAAACGAAGAAAATGACCCAAGATTAATTGGAAGATATATAATCTCTAATAAGTTTGAAACTAAAATGAAAAAAAGTAGTTTTACAACATGTAAAAATGTTGATGGAAAATGTCCCCCCTGGTCAATTTCTGCGAGTGAAATTAGTTATAAAAAAGAGAAAAAGATAATTGAATATAAAAAAGCTTGGTTGGATATTTATGATGTACCTGTCGCTTATTTCCCTTATTTTTTTCATCCTGATCCATCTGTTAAAAGACAATCCGGATTTTTATTTCCTGAGTTCACAAATAGTAGTAATCTTGGTTTTTCAACTCAAATACCTTATTTTAAAGCAATTGATAATGACAAGGATTTAACAATTGCGCCAAGGGTATATACTAATGAGAATTTATTTTTACAAGGCGAATATAGACAGGCTTTTAAAAATTCAGATTTAATTACAGATTTTAGTTATAACAAAAAAAATCAATCTAATACTCATTTTTTTGGAAATTTAAAAGGTACTATACAAGACTCATTTTACGAAATGAGAATTGAAACTGTATCAAACTCAGACTATCTCAAAAAATATCAAATTAAATCACCATTAATAAAAAGTTATAATACACTCAACTCTTCATTTATAATTGAAACAGAAGCAGATGATTATAATTTTTCTACATCTATTGATGTAATTGAAGACTTAAATAAATTAGATAATGATAGGTACGAATTTTTATTTCCAAATTTTGAATATGCTAAAGACTTTTATTTTGAAAATAGTTTTTTTAACACTATAAATTATAAATCTAGTGGTAGTTATCGTAAATACAATACAAATATTGATGAAGCAGATTTCATTAATAATTTTATTTTTAATTCAAATAATTTCAGCTTATTAGAAAATTCAGAATCAAACTTGGATTTATTGATTAGAAATATAAATACATATGGAGATTTATCAAGTACATATAAAAATGATAATGATTATAAAATTTTAACATCACTTTTATATAAAATAGAGTATCCTCTTTTTAAAGAAACAAAGTCAGATAAGAATTTTTTAACCCCGTTGTTTGCTTTTAGATATAGTCCCAATAAAGGAATTAATTTAAAAAATGAAAAAACATCAATTACATTTCAAGATTTATTTAATATTGACAGAATAAGTAATAAAACTGTGGAGTCTGAAGAGTCTGTGACAATAGGAATAGAATATAAAAATCAAAATAAAAATTTTGAAAAAGTGAAATTAGGAATAGCTACAAATCTAAGACTTAAAGAAGATAATGATTTACCAGACAGCTCGACATTGGGTCAAAAAACCTCAGATTTAATTGGATACTCGGGAATTAATATTAGTGAAAATTTGTCATTTAATTATGATTTTATGATTGATCAAAATTTAAAGGAGACAAATTATAGTTTAATTTCAAGTAATTATAATGGAGATAAATTTAGCACTTCTTTAGAATATTTAGAAAGAAGTAATTATGTTGGTGACGAAAGTTATTTAAATTATAATACAAGCTTTAAATATAATGAGTCAAATTCATTTGCATTTGATATGAACAGAAATTTAGATAAAAATCTAACTAACTATTATAATTTAATTTATAAATATAAAAACGATTGCTTAGAGGCTTCTATGATATACAATAAACAATTCTATTCTGAAAGTGAGATAAACTCAGGTAAAAATATCTTCTTTAAAATATCATTTATTCCATTTGGGGAAATAAATACACCAAACATTAATGATTAATTTAAATAAAAAAATTTTTTTATTTTTATTTATTATGATCATTTATTCGAATGCTTTATCTAGTAAAATTGAAATAATATATAAAATAAACAATGATATAATAACAAGTATAGATATCGAAAACGAGAAGAAATTTTTAATTTTTTTAAATCCTAATTTAAAAAATTTATCTTTGATTCAAATAGAAAATATTTCAAAAGACTCGTTGAAGAATAGAAAAATAAAAGAAATTGAGTTAGAAAAATTTTTTAATATTGAGCAAGAAAATATGGGTAAAAAATATGTTATGAATTTCATATCTAATTCAAATTTTGAAAATCTAGATAATTTAAAGTTGGAATTAAATAAAGTAAATTTATCATATCAATATTTAGAAAAAAACTTTTTAATAGATAATATTTGGCGTGAATATATTTTTGAAAGGTTTAAATCAAAAATTAAAATTGATAAAGATAAATTAAAAAATCAAATTAAAAATCAAAATAATCAAATTGAAGAAATAAATTTAAGTGAAATTTTATTTGAACTTAAACCTAATATCGAGTTGAATAAGCTTTCAGATCAAATTTATAATGAAATTGAAAAATCAGGATTTGAAGCAGCTGCTAGTATTTATAGTATTTCGGATAGTAAAAATTTTGGTGGAAAATTAGGCTGGATTAAATCAAATCAAATTTCTGAAAAAATATATAATATTATTAAAAATTCCTCAAAACTTACAACTCCAATTAAAACAAAAGATGGTTATTTAATATTAAAAATAAATGATAAAAGAGAAAGTACTATGGAAATCAATTTAGAAAGGGAACTTTCTAAATTAATTAATTCTGAAAGACAAAAAGAACTTAATAAATTAGGTTATATCTATTTTAATAAAATTAAAAAAAGAACATTTATAAGTGAAAATTAAGAAACCAATAATTATTATTCTGGGAGAGCCAAATAGTATATTTACAGAAATACTATCTAAAGCATTAAATAAAAAAAAAATAAAAAAAAAAAATTAATTATCCTATAGTAATAATTGGTTCTAAAAATCTTTTAGATACACAACTTAAAGTTTTAAGAAAAAAAATTAATTTTTCATTAATTAATCCCAAAAATGTAATTCATAATAAACTAAAAAAAGGTTTATATCTTATAGATGTAAAATATAATTTTAAAAAACCTTTTGACATAATTTCTAATAAGTCAAAAAACTATATTTCTAAATGTTTCGACATTGGTGTAAAATTTTTAAATGAAAAAAAGAGTGAAATACTTATTAACGGTCCTGTGTCAAAAAAACATTTTCTTGAAAATAAGTTTCCTGGAGTAACAGAATATATTTTTAATAAATCTAAAAAAAAAATATCAAAAAACCCAATAATGTTAATATTTAACAAAAATTTTTCAGTATCACCTATAACAACACATATTCCTCTAAAAAATGTTAATAAAAATATTAATAGAAAGCTCGTTGAAAATAATATAATCAAAATAAATAACTTTTATAAAGAAAAATTAAATCAAAAACCAAAAATAGCAGTTTTAGGTATCAATCCTCATTGTGAGTCTACATCAAAAGTAAGTGAAGAAAATGCGATAATCGTGCCAACAATTAAAAAATTAAAAAAAAAAAAATTATATATTGATGGTCCATTTTCTGCAGATACTTTTTTTCTTAAAAATAATATGAAAAAATTTAATACAGTTGTGGGAATGTACCATGATCAAGTATTAACTCCTTTCAAAACAATATTTGGTTTTGATGCATCAAATATTACATTAGGTCTACCATTTATAAGAATATCTGTAGATCATGGGCCAAATGAAGATATGATTGGAAAAAATAAATCAAACACAAAATCCATTGAAAATATTTTTAATTTAATTCATTCATTAAAATGAATGTTTTCCCAAAAAAATCACTTGGTCAAAATTTTCTTTTAAATAAAAAAATTATTAAAGAGATTGTTGAAGCTGGAAATATAACTAATAAAGATGTTGTAATTGAAATTGGCCCAGGAACAGGTAACTTAACTGAGGAAATATTAAAAAAAAAACCCTATAAATTTTTTGCGATTGAAAAAGATGAAAAACTTTTTATTAAACTTAAACAAAAATTTACAAAAGATATAAATTTAATAAATAATGATATTTTAAAAATTAATTGGAATAATTTTTCAAAAAAAAAATTATTGGTTTTTGGAAATCTTCCTTATAACATATCTGCAAAATTGCTTATTGATTGGATAAGACTTAATAACTTAAATATTTTATTTAGTAAATTTATCCTTATGTTCCAAAAAGAGGTTGCTGACAGAGTTATTGCAAAAGTAAATACTAAACAGTACGGAAGATTGACTATTTTAACAAACTGGAAAATGAATGCACAGAAAATTTTAGATGTTGATCCAGGCAATTTCTATCCAAAACCAAAAGTAAAAAGCTCCTTAGTAACTTTTGAGCCAAAAAATGATTTTTTTGATTTTAACAATTCAAAAAATTTGGAAAAAGTTACTGATATTTTTTTTCAAAATAAGAGAAAAATGATAAAAAAACCTCTCAATATTTTATTTAAAAATCCAGAAAGAGTAATAAAAAAATTTGGTTTAGATGCAAATTCTAGACCACAAAATATTGATCCTTTAACATTTTTTAAAATTTCAAAAGAATATGAATTAGAAAATAATTAAATTAGATTTTTAATGTGTTTTTCAATATATGCTTCATCATATTTAATTGTATTTTCCAAATATCCTATAATTTGATTATAACATTTATCTAAATCTTCATTTATAACTACAAAATCATAATCTTTCCAATGAAGTATATCTTTATCAAATTGTTGCATTCGCATTTGAATTACTTCATCTTTATTTTCTCCTCTTGAAATTAATCTTTGAAATAAAACATCCTTTGATGGAGGCAAGATAAAAAAAGATATAAGTTCGTAATTTAAAGTTTTATTTTTTATTTGCCGAGCACCTTGCCAATCAATATCAAATAAAACATTTTGACCATTGTCTAAACTTCTAAAAACTTGTTCTTTTGTTGATCCATATAAATTTTTGAATACATTCGCGTATTCTAAGAACGCATTTTCATTAATTAACATTTGAAATTTTTCTTTAGATATAAAAAAATAATCTAAACCATCTATTTCATTTGGTCTTGGTTCTCTAGTTGTATGAGAAATAGAAATTTTGTATTTTTTTTTATTAGAAATTTTTTTTACTAAAGTAGTTTTTCCTGCTCCTGACGGCGATGATAGAATTATCATTTTACCGTCTTTGGATGAGAACATTAAATTCTAATTTGCTTTGCTCTCTATAAATTTAATTGCATCACCAACTGTTAAAATTTTTTCAGCTTCACTATCAGAAATTTCTGATCCAAACTCTTCTTCAAAAGCCATAACCAACTCAACTGTGTCCA
>MDTE01003617.1_pt1 | contig 11685 bp, 8 predicted proteins | sample 811231 | NCBI WGS metagenome assembly MDTE01 (sample SAMN05326651, study PRJNA326480) | marine metagenome | isolation source: seawater | place: Indian Ocean: Red Sea | collected 2010
GAAAGGGCGCGAGTACAGCCATTGGAAATGGTGCCGGGGTTACAGGGTCTCAGCGCTGGTTCCCGCACCACCAGGAAGATCAGATCCCGGCTGCCGCGGGGGCGAACCACTGTTCCCAGGTGGGCGCCAGATAGCCCGGCACGCCGTGCAGTTCCACGTCGGGGTCGATCTGGGCGGAACGGCGGTTGTCGGCCCCCTGTCCGAGCATGCGGGTGGCGCTGGCGACCGATAATCGCAGAAACCAGATGCGGCCGTCCAGGCCTGCAGGCACCGACACGGCAATATCGCGCGGGGCACCGCCGTAGGCATACGATACCTGCACGATCCGGTCTGGTCCATTGACTTCGACGCTGAGGGCGTGGTTGGGGTCGGCCAGATTTACCCGCACCAGAAATTCGCGGGTCCCGGCCGGGACCTGGAAGAACCAGTTGCGCCCCATGGCCACGATCAGCGAGAAGCGGGTGCCGCCAGCGGCAGTGGGGTGGCCGCCCAGCACTGCCTGCATACTGGGCTCGCTCCAGCCAAACCAGCGGTCGGCATCGATGGCCACCTGGTAGACGCCGGGACCGGCGGCGGGAACGGCGACGCCGGCCGGTTGCGGGGGTGAGCGATGGGTGAATTCTCCGCTCGCCCTGGCCAGTTCCTGGGCCGCGGGACCAGTGGCTTCGAACGCGACCGGGAAGAGGCGGTCTTCCGGTATGAGGTAGCCGGTGGCGCAAAAATCGAAGCTCCTGCCTTCCGGATTATTCAGGTGGATCACGTGCCGTCCGCGCATGCCGGTGTCGGTGTCGCCGAATAGCGGGCAGGGGGGGCAGAAGGTCTCGCTGGTGCGCTGGGCTGGTCCGATGTGAAAATCGTAGGTGGTGATGTGGGCGGGGCGGCCGGTCTGCGGGTTGAACCATTGCTCGGGCGCAGAGGCCAGGTAGGTGGGCACCCCGTCGAGCAGCATCTGCTGCGGGCTCCAGCAGTGACCATCGCCGCCGCAGGCCCAGATGGACCAGAAGCGGCCGCTGCTGCCCGGGTCGGTTTCGATGTGCATAACCGTCGCCGGCGGGTTTTCGTTGACGATATCCCAGCCCGGCGTCATGTTGAACTTATCGCTGAAGGCGGCGCCCAGGGCGCGGGGACGGCTGCCATAGGTTGCGGCCACCGGCTGTCCGCGTGGGGTGAACACCACCATGCCGGAGTCCTGGCGGTGGGCGCTGCCGTGGGCGCAGCTGACGCGGAATTGGTTCACTCCCTCCGGCACGAAGAAATACCAGCGCCGCGGCATGCCGATGGGGTAGAGGTCGAAGGTTTCGTCGCGGCCGCTGCGCTGCTCCCAATCGCCGCAGTCAAGCACCAGCTGTGCGAGGCTGCACTCCAACCAGACCTCGTGCGCATTGCTTCCGACGAGGCGAATCGCGTAGACTCCCTTGCCGCCGGTCGCACCTGGCACCACGTCGACGGCGATCGATTCCTGCTCGCCGCCGATTTCGCCCCGGGCAATTTCGGCGCCGGCCGGATCGGAGATCACCAGCGCAAAATCACCTTCCCAGCGGCCGGGCCACATGTAGCGGTGCAGCCGCAGGGAAAAGGGGCGCCCATCCGGGTTGTTGGCATAAACGGCGCGAAAACTCCTTATCATGTGGCCGGCATCTCCCAGGTGGGAGCGCATTTTGGCATCGATTGCCATTGGAAACCTCCTGTCTAGTGAGCGCGATCTGGCCTAATGGGGCATATCGCGTCCCAGTTGTTTGCGTCAGTGCATGTACTGCCAGAGATTGCCTACCATGCCGGTGAAATAATCGATGATCAGCCAGGTGCCGCTGGTGGTGAAGGAACCGATGATCATGCCCATGAAGAAGTAACGCGTCTGGCGATAAAGCCGGCCGCCGCCGTACTTGAGCACCAGCGATTTGATCAACCAGGCCAGAAAGACGTTGAACCACATGGTGGCGGTGGTGAACACAGTACCGCTGATGGCCAGACCCAGGGGATGGAGCGGCCACCACAGCAAGCGCTGCTGCACCGTGACCAGGATCCACATCAGGCCGGCGCCGAGGCCGGTGAAGAGCCACTCGCCGACGCCGATGGTCGCCGGGTTTTGAATCATCTTGGTGATGTAGTCCAGGCCCGTCCGCGAGGAAAATTGCCACCACCAGCCGGGCAGATTCAAGCCGCCGTACTCGTATGAGACGTAGAGCATCATCCAGTAGGCGCTCACCAGCGTAACCAGGATGGCGACGAGGGTGGCCCAGAACAATGCGCGCTTGCTGCCGCGGATCACTTCCATCGCCATCTTGAGGCCGTTGGCCACGGAGGCCATCGGGAAGGTCACCAGGTCGGCGGTCCAGGGATAGGTGTAGGCCAGGCCGGTCAGTCCCCGGGCGCCGAGGCGGTCGACGCCGAAGGTGGCGATGATGAAGTCCGGCGGAATCAGGGGTGCGCGCACCAGTGCCACGCCCGCTTCGACGACGATCCGGCTCAGGGCGATGAAGATCAGGAAAGCGACGACGAGAAAGAGGGGAATTATCGGCAGCGGTACGCCGGCTGCCTGCAGCCATAGCACCATGATGCCCAGGCCGCCGATGAGGCCGAGGACGGCGCCCCGGTAGGACAGGATTTCGTCGCCGTCGTAGATCCCGTCGCCGCGCCCAAAAGCTTTGCGCAAGACATTTGCCAGGTGCTGGCGCGCCCGCCACAGAGTGAGCAGGGCGAACATCAGCATGGCCCCCAGAGCCTGGTGCGTCAGGTAGGGCGCCTGAGGGTTGCTGAACCAGCCGAGCTGCGCCGTACTCCTGATGCCCACGGTGTTGAATATGCCCTGTTGTATCTGGGTGAGCAGATAGAATACCCAGATGCCGAGGGCGAGTTCGCGGTTGATGAAATAGGAGAAGCCGAGCAGGGAGAACGAAAGGGCGAATAAAAAGCCCACCGTCCCCCGGAAGGCGGTAATGCTGGTGCGCAGACTGAAGGTGGGAAATATGGGATAGTAGTTGTGCAGCGCATTGCAGGTGATGATGAGGAGCGGAACAGCAAAACCGATCCACGTATAGGGATGGCGCAGGATCGCAGGGATCCCAAAGCGACTCGGAGAGTCGTTCGCTTCCACCAGGGCGATGGGCGTCTGCATCATCGGATAGAGCAGGCGCTCGCGCTCCATCCACTGCCGGCGCACCATCACCATCATACAGGTGGAGACCAGATAAAGGGCCAGCAGGAAGACCGTCCAGTAGCCCAGGGATTCGCTCCAGGCGGCCCATGGAATCTGCTGTCCTTCGATGTAAAGGCCCTCGTAGAAGCCGGTTATGACCTTTTCTTCCTGTGGCGCTATCCAGCTGGGCACATAGGGCTGCAGCAGTTGTTCCCAGCGGTTCTCGGGGGAAGCGTAGTAGAAGACGTTGGTGATCATCGGCAGCAGGTGTGATACCATGCCGAAGGTGGGCAGCGAGGCCGCCACGATCATCATGAAGTAGATCAGGGTCAACTCCTGGCGACTCAGCGCTAGGCGGCGGACCAGGGGGCCGAGCAGGATATTGGCGAGAATGAGGTAGAAGAACAGGAACAATGCCACTGGCGTGCTGAAGGCCCAGGCCATGAAAGAACCCTTGATGATGCAGTTGGCATAGATGGTGCCGGTGCCGATGAGGAGGCAGAGCAGGGTGCCGATGGCAAAGGCGCGCAGCGTGGCGCCGCTGGGGCCGTTTAGCGCCGAATCGATTTCCCGGGTGTGGTGCTGGGGCTGTTCGTGCAGATTTGACACGCAGTCCTCCGACTGCCGGTTGGTGTTCGCCCACCGGTTGTTTTTAAGTCGGCTGCTAAAGCCGGTAGTAGGGTTGCAGTTGCTCCCAGGCGAAATCCAGTTCGAGGGCGTCGTGCTCGTCCATCGGCGTATTTTTGCCGCAGCGGGGGCGGGTGGATTTGATGCCGCCGCGCCGCCGTCGCACCTCGCGCACGAAAGCGTGGCCCTAGATTTTCTGCAGCTTCAGGTAGGTCAACGGGTGGAACTGTACTTCCCGAGCACCGGGGTGGTCGCCGCCGCTCGGATGCGGTGAGGTCGGTCAATTCACTGTCTCTAGCCGCCATCGCTGCTGAGCTCTATTCGAGGATCGAGGTCAGCCATCGGTGCGGCAGGTTCGAATACTGCATTGCATAGATCCCGCGGCAGGGGCCGCTCATCGGTATTTATCCCGATGGTGAAGCCGGGGATCCCGTTCCGGCCGCGTAGCCCTTATTCCTCCCGCCATTTGGGCACGTCCCAGGAGTTGAACCACTCCCAGGCCCACTTCACTTTCTTCGAGGGCATTTCCACCTCGTACTGGACCGGGGCCATGAAGGGCAGCATGGTGGCCTTGCCGCCGATCTGGTCGCGCAGATCTTCGAGAAAGGCGTTGACGTCGGTCAAGTTGGGCGGCCAGTGGCCCGCCGGTATGGGTTCGCTCTCGCGGTCGGTGCGGTAGTGGGTCGGCACCACGAAGCGGGGCTGCACGGCATCGATCAGGGGTTCCATCGGCGTCTTCATATGCACCAGATAGTCGACCTTGCCACGCATGCGCTCCAGGTCCGGATAGGCCCCGTGCAGGTCGCCGGTGTGAAATACCGAGACATCCCGCTCGGCGTGCACCACGTGGTAGCCGCAGGTGGGCAAATCGGGACGGGCATTTTCGCCGCTTTCGTAGACCTCCACCTGCAAGGGCCCCAGGTCGAATTCGAAGGGGCCGGGAAAATCGCGCCGTCCATTGCGCTTCTCGTCCTGGTATTTCGGGTAAGCCACCTGCACTTTGGCGGCCGGAATGTGCTTGGTGATGGGCAGATCGCGCGCAAAGGCGGCGTCGCCGTAGTTGTCGTCGATCGGTTCGTTCGGCGTCAGACAGCCGATGGGCACGAAGAGCTTTTTGAAGCGGTCTCCCTGGCACAGTTTCTTCAGCGTCTTTGGGTGGGCGTGGTCGAAGTGTTCGTGGCTGATGAAAATGTAGTCGAAGATCGGTTCAGCCGCTTCCAGGTGTTCGCCGAACAGATAGGGGTCGAAGCAGATGTTGACGTCGCCCATCACTACGTCGAAGTGGCCGCAGCCGGCCCACCTAAGATAGATACTTTCCATGGATTTTCCCTCACAGTGATTGATTGTCGCGAACGATCTCTAAATGATTTATAAAAATGCGCCAAGTATTCCAGCCGTGTCAATTATGCTAAGGCCAGATGGCCTCCATGTGCCAGGCATCGAAGGATCGCAGGGTTGCGCTGCCGCCCCGGGCGTAGGCGCGCACGCCGAGGCTATCGCGGCGCGCCGGATAGATGCGCTTGGCGACGTAGTGGCGGCGGTTGGCTATGACCTCGACGACGCTGCGGTCGACGAATATGCGCAAGTCGACGGAGCTCCCGTAGGGGACTTCGAAGGCGGCGCGCTGTGCCGCCCGGTTGCTGACTTCGGAGCTGGTGCTCGAACGCGAAACATCCAGAATGAGTTCGCGCCGCGGGCCGACCTGGGCGGCCGGAGCATGGCGCGTGCCCGGGTTGGTGTTGAAGCGCACCAGCGTCTCTTCTCGAGCGTCCGGGGAACAGCGCACTTTCAGACCGATTTCCTCGGCATCGTCCCACTCTAGGGTCGCCCTGATTTCGAGGCTGTCTCCGGATATTGCGAGGGGCACCTCGGCGTCGGCCTGCAGTTGCAGGTCGCGCAGCGCCGTGTGGCCGGTGCGCAGCATCTCGAGTTCCGGCACCGGGTCGAAGAGCAGGTCCTGGTCTTCTCCCAGGGAGAGTAGCAGCGGCAGAGCACAAATACCCGACCAGCCCGAAGCGACCTGCGCATAGCCGAAGCGGGCTTCGGAGATGCGCCCGAAGAGAATGCGCCGATTGCGCTGGTCCAGCAGGGTCAGGCCCTCGCAATACACCCCCGGGCGGCTGGTTTCGGCAAAGGCGAGCCGTTTGTGGCGCTCGGGCTTGAAGCGGTGATCGACGTAGCTGCCGACGTAGAACTGGGCCCCGCGTGCATGGCTCGTAAAGGATAGCACGGGTTTGCCGTCGAGCAGAAAAAAGTCGGGGCAGCCGCAATCCTCGCCCGGTTCGGTGAATTGTCCGCCGCTGTAGAAAGGATGCATGTACTCCCAGTGACTCATGTCGGTCGAGCGAAAGAGGTAGGCGGCGTCGGGCGAGTTGATGCTGTTGCCCGTCACCGCGTAGTGGACGCCCTCTTCGACCCAGCCGCAGGGGGCGCCGGTTACGACGAACTCTCCCCCGGGGCCGGGATCGGGAATGATGGGGTTGGCCGGGTGTTTGTCCCAGTGGATGAGCAGGTCGTCGGTGCTGGTCGCCAGGCAGATGCCGTCGGGGACGCCGTGGTATATGTGGGTGGGGATGCCTGCGGCGTTGACGAATGCCGCGCCGCTGTAACACTGCTGCCGGTCGGGCCCCTCAGGTCCCGGCGTCAGCGAAATTGGATGATCGGTCCAGTGGACCAGATCCTCGCTGGAGGTGTGCCCCCAGTGGATATTGCCGTGCCAGGGGCCGTCTGGATTGTGCTGGTAGAAGAGGTGGTAGCGCCCCTTCCAGTAGATGGTGCCGTTGGGGTCGTTCATCCACTTGCACGGTGGCAGGTAGTGGTAGGCCGGCCGATAGGGGTCGGCGGCGAGGGGGATGCGCTCGGGGTGGTGGCTGGTGCTCATGGTTGAAATACCTTTCCAGTTCCGTCTGGGTGGCTGGCGCGGGGCCGCCGAGTCGGATTGCTGGGCTCGCGTTTCGCGCCCTTGCTGGGCAGAGCGGTTTATGGGCCAGATGCGCCCTTGGTAATGCCAGCGGAGAAGGTAGGGAAGTTCAGCCAGAAAAATAACATTGTCAAATAATGAGGTGAGGGAGCTGGCGCGGGGCCGGGCAATTTTGCCAGGGAGCGCAGTGCGTCCATGCCTGGAGTCGATACAAAGGGAAAGAAAATTTTCCATGTGTTCGCCTCAGGTGGAGTAGTCTCGCTTGCGATTAAATATTAAGTTCTGTCTCTCCAGGTGCATAAATGGGGATTATAAGCCCGGGAGCCGGGCGGTAGAATGTCAAGGCGCCGTGCCTAGAGGGCGTCTTTGAGCGACAAAACGACAAAACGACAAAAAGCTTTAGCGCTTAACGAGGAGGAGCCGGCCATGACAAACACGGCCAGAAAGCGTCGCATCATCAGTAATGACGACGGCTGGATCGTCACCAACAACTTTTCTCTGGCCACCCCCGAGCGCATCAAAGAGCTCATGATCGACACCTACGAGGGCACGCCGATAGATGCGGTGTCGTGGTGCGTGGGCGACCACGAGGTCTACGACTACGAGACCGAAGTCGGGGAGCGCTTTGGCACCGGCTATACGCACTTTGAAGACGAGCGCGACCAGTGGAGCTGCAAAAATCTCAATCACCTGATCGAGGTGGCAGGAGGACCGGTTAGCGAAATCGGCCGCCAGGTCCGCGCCGCTGGCATGGATTTTTTTCCCTCGGTGCGCATGAACAGCCACTACGAGATCGCCTATGCTTCGCCGCGCTACGGCGAGTTTCGCCGCCGCCATCCCGAATGCCTCATCGGGCAGCCCGACGAGTACATTCCCGCACCGACCATCGAACACGCCATCCGCACCGGCCTCGACTACAAATATCCGCTGGTGCGGCAGCACATGCTGGGCATTATCTGCGAACTCTGCGAGCGTTTCGAGGTCGACGGAATCGAGCTTGACTACATGCGGCACCCGGCCTTCTTTCGCCCCGAGGAGGCCTATTCCTGCCGCTACCTGATGACCGATTTCATCCGTCAGATACGCCGGCACATGGACCAGGTCGGCAGCGCCAGAGGGCGCCGCATCGAGCTGCTGGTGCGGGTGCCGCCGACCCTCTACGACAGCGCCCGGATTGGTCTCGATGTGCGCAGTTGGATCGAGGAGGGCCTGGTGGATATCGTCGCTGCCGGGGGGGGGTTCATGCCTTTTGAAATGCCGCTGCGTGAATTCGTCGAAGCCGCTCGAGATAAGGATTGCCAGATCTACGGCAGCCTCGAGGCGTTGCGCTGGGCCCTGGACGAGGAGGTCCTGCGGGCTCTGGCAGCGCGCTGCTGGGACGCGGGAGTCGACGGACTCTACTTGTTCAATTACTTCAATACCCCCAACGAGTGGAAGCGGCGGGTGCTGGGCGAGATGGTCGAGCGCCAGCGCCTGTCCCGCCTCGACAAGCGCTACGAGCTGGATCACACCGACCGCATAGAATCGAAAAGTGCCCACGTCGGCGCCTTCCGCTATGCCATCCCCCATGCTTCCCTGCCGCTATTTATGGAAGAGACCACGGCCGCAGGCGGTGCGGTTTTGCGGCTGCAAGTAGCCGATGATGTCGAGGCGGCGCACGGTGCAGGAACTCTTGCAGCTTGTAGTCTGTACCTGGGTTTTGAAAATTTGGCGGAAGAGGACGTGCTTGAAGTAAGCTGCAATGGGCAGGACCTCGAATGGGGAAGCCGGTGCCGCTCCGAAGCGGGTTGGAGCTACCTGGTCTTCGATGGCAAAATATACCACACCACCATGTCCGCCGAGACCGTGCCGGGGACCATGATTCAGTTTCCCCTGGGGCCAATGCTGGTGCGCCGGGGTGAGAACCGCTTGCAAATTCGCCTCGTCAAAGGAGAGGCGCCGCGCTTTGCGCCAGTGGTCCTGCGGGAGGTGCGTCTGGAGATCAACTACCAGTAGGCAATGGGCACGGGCCCCTGCAGGGAGAATCCGCAATGCTGACGATCCGCCAGTCCATGGAACTGGCCGGCGAAAACCTTCTGGCCAATCTGGCGCCGGACCACAATTACATGCCCTATTGGAGCCTGTGGATCGATGCCGATCTGCGGGCCTTTTCCAAGGCCGGTGGGGCGGCACACAACGTCGGCAGGTGGTGGGATGCCATGCTGCGGCTCGAAGCCTGTACGGGATTCGCCATTCCGCCGCAGTGCGAAGCGGCCATGCTGCAAAACCTGCGTCGCTGTTTTGACAATCCGCTCGATTTGTGCCGCCACCTAGATGCGGAGGGCGGCGCGGACGGTGGCTTTGACAACCACAGTCCGCGCGAGATGCTTCTGACCCTGAGCGGTTTGTGGCGCTGGCGGCGCAACCGCTGGGCTCTCGATCAGGGACGGCGTTTCGTCCGCAGCCTGGACCGCTTTATCCGGGACGATGGACGATTGGCCTGGGAGGAAATGCGCCGGGGGTGGCCACAGGTAGGCCAAGAGCCGGCAAAGGAGATACAGTCGTTTCCGGTATCGGTCAGAATTCACGGCCGGGCCATCGAGGGTTTGAGCGAATTTTATCGGGTCAGCGGGGACGGGGCCGCACTAGAGCTGGCAGATCGCCTGGCGCGTCTGCACTTTGCCCACTCGACCCGCGCCGATGGCACCGCCCCTTTCGTGCCCGACCACGGTTTGCACACCCATTCCTTTCTCAACACCCTGCGCGGCCTGCTGCGCGTCGGCGAGCAGACGCGCCAGCAGCACTACATCGAGCGCGTTGCCGCGATGTATCGGGTGGCCGTGTGCGGCATGGTCAGGGAATCGGGTTTTATTTCGCACGACTGGGGCAGTGAGCTCAAGGGGGATACGGCATCGGCGGGGGATGCGGCCCAAATCGCCCTGTGGCTTGGGCGCCACGGCTACAGCGAATTCCTCGACGCTGCCCAGCGCTGGATTCGAGTGCGGGTACTGGGCTCCCAGCTCACCACATCGCCGGGTCTGATGCCGGGGCGGGGGGAGGGCGCGGCGACGGCGGCAAAGTCCAGTAGCGGGGCGGATTCTGGCGCCGCTCTGGACCGGCGGGCACTAGGGGCTTATGGCGGTATATTGCGACACCATCCCCACGGTGGCATCATTCCGACCACGGATGTGACCGCGGCGGATTTGCACACCCTGTGCGATATATACGCCCACATCGCCGAAAGGACTGCGGCCGGCCTGCGCCTCAATTTTCATTTTGACTACGCCGACGAGGCCGTGCGCATCGACTGTGAGGATGGGGAAAGTCGCACCGTATCCGTGGCCCTCCAGGTGCCGCAGAACCTTTTCGTGCGCGTGCCTCGCTGGACCCCGAGCGACTCGGTGGAGATGCGGGTTGATGGGACGGCGCGCGGCGTCCAAATGCTCGGGGATTTCGCCTTTGTGCCGGCGGGTCCGGCAGAGATCGTCCTGCGCTACGGGCTGCCGCGGCGTCAGGTGGTCGAGTCGACGGACGGGGTGGATTACCATTTCACCTGGCGCGGAGATGATATCGCAGGGGTGAAGCCGAATGCGGATTTTCTCGAGTTTTATCCAACCAGCCCATGAGGAAACCTATGGCCGACGATAGAGGATGCGCCTGGATACAGCGTGGATTCGAGGAGTTTTCCAACGGCTGCTGCGACAATGGGGGGGACAATCTCTACGTGAATGCCGCCGGCATCATCGAGCGGATACACCGCCTCGACGTCAACGGCGACGGCCACGTCGACCTGGTCTTTCCCAATTCCCACGGCTACATCGAACGCGGTCCCACCTGGATTTACACCCAGAGTCAGGGTGCGGGTGCGGACTGGCCACGTCGGCAGCTGGAAAACGACAGCGGCTGGATGAGCCGCGCCGTGGATGTGGATGGCGATGGCTACCTGGATTTGATCGTCGTGAACGGCGAGAACGGGGTCACCTCGGAACTGGATTCCTACGTCTACTGGGGGGGGGCGCAGGGACTCACCGGGGCGCGCACCGAGCTGCCCACCGCGGGGGCCTACGATGTGGCAGCTGTGGATCTGCGCGGCTGCGGGCGGCTGGATTTGATCTTTCCCTCTGCCTGGGTAGATCACCACAATCCGGGCCAGAGACGGCTCATCCAGATCTATGAGCAGGTGGAAGGACGCCGCTTTGCAGAGGTGTCGGAGCGCTACGGGCTCGAGGGCATCGCCGCCCTCGGCATCGCCTGCGAAGATCTCAACGGCGACGGCCGTCCCGAACTGGTGGTGGCCAACTATCGCGAGGAATTCGAGTACGATACAGACTCGTTCGTGTACTGGGGCACGGAGGACGGCTTCGATGCCAGCAATCCCCTCAGGCTGCCCTCCCATTTTGCCCTGCAGGTAGTCCTCGGCGACCTCGACGGCGATGGTTTCAAGTCGAATACTACACTTCGTCGGTCTGTGACACAAAGGGGCGCCGGCCCCTGCGCCTGAACTGGAAGGCGGAGGTGCCGGTAAAGACCCGGCTCAAATTTCAGCTGCGCTGGGCCGGGAACGAAGCGGATCTCGACAGCGCTCCCTGGACAGGGCCCCGGGGGGAAGGTAGTTTCTACGAAGAGCCGGATGCGCAGATAAGGGGCGTGAGGGGCGCGCCTCGCTATCTGCAATACCGGGCTGCCCTGGTCTCTCTCAACGGCTGTCTATCGCCCAGACTGAAGGAAGTGCGCGTGGACTTCGAAAACCAGGAGGAGCACAAGGCATGAGAGAGCTGAGGGGGGGCCAGAATGCCCGCGGGTTGAGCGGAGAAGAAGTCGATCAGTACAAAAAAAGCGGCTACCGCAAAAATCTGTCCCTCTTCGACCCGGACGAGGTCCAAACCCTGCAGAAAGAGTTTATGGAAATGGTGCAGCGCGTGCCGGATAGCACCGGCATCTACCGCTTCAATAACTGGCACCAGGCCAACCGCTGGTCTTGCGGACTGGGCCGCACCGCCGCCCTCCCGCACCGGTCAGAAGC
>MDTE01110444.1_pt1 | contig 11685 bp, 12 predicted proteins | sample 811231 | NCBI WGS metagenome assembly MDTE01 (sample SAMN05326651, study PRJNA326480) | marine metagenome | isolation source: seawater | place: Indian Ocean: Red Sea | collected 2010
ACACAGCTAGAGGATAAATTACAAATTTATACTTAAATTACAAGAAGGGCGGGAATTCTCGCCCTTCTTTTTTTTTGACATAATTCAAATATAAAAATATAAATTTTGTAATGGTCGATATTAAAATTTCTCCATCCATCTTATCCGCAGACTTTAGTAGGTTGGGGAACGAAATTAAAAATCTAGAAAACGCTAATGCTGACTTAATTCACATTGACGTCATGGACGGACATTTTGTACCTAATATTACCATTGGTCCGGAGGTAATAAAAAAACTAAGAAAACATACATCTCTACCTTTTGATGTACATTTAATGATTTCTCCTGTTGATAATTTTATAAAAGATTTTGCTGATGCAGGTGCAGATATTATTACTATACACCCTGAGGCCACTGATGATCTTTTAAATTCGATAAAAAAAATTAAATCATTAAATAAAAAAGCTGGTGTATCTTTAAATCCTGAAACTTCAATTGATAAAGTTTTGCCTGTTTTAGATTCAATAGATTTAGTTTTAATCATGAGTGTAAATCCTGGATTTGGTGGACAAAAGTTTATTGCCGAAACTTTAGAAAAAGTAAAAATATTGAGAAAAAAAATTGATACAAAAAAGCTTAAAACACAGATTGAAATAGATGGGGGAATAAATTTTGAAAATTCTAAAACAGCAAAAAAAGCTGGTGTAGACATTCTAGTTTCTGGCACAACCATTTTTAAGGAAAACGGAGGAGACCTAAAAAAAAATATTCAATTGTTAAAAACAGGATAAAAAATGTATGGACTTAAAAGTATCAAATTATACTTTTTTTCTATTCTTAAATTGCTTTCTTTGAGTTTTAGAAATTTTTATCTTAAAACAAGTTTTTACAATAAAAAATTGATCAATTTTATTCCTGAAAGAATTTTTTATAGCCCTAGTACGTATTTAAGTTCATCTTTAACATCCGGTGCTGGAGAATTTTATAAAATAAGCAATACCGAACCTGAGTTATTATGGAAAACAAATATAAAAGAAAAACAGGAATTTGAAAATTTACATAGTTTTTTATGGTTAAATAAACTAGATAGAAAAAAAAGTAAAACTATTACAAAAAATATAATTGCTAGTTGGATTAATATTTTTTTTAATTACGATCCAGACTCCTGGAAAATGGAAGTTACTGCTAAAAGAATTATCGCCTGGTCTTCTAACACAGATATAACTCTTGAAGATTCGGACAAGGCATATAAAAAAAAATTTTTTTTAATCTTAGTAAAACAAACAAATCATCTTTCAAAAAATTTAAAAAATTTATTTTATGGACCAAGCAAAATTATTTGTTGTGCTGCAATTATTCTATCAGGCATGATGTTTAAGGAAAAAGATCACAATTATAGTTTTGGAATCAAAGAATTAGAAAAAATTATAAAAACCTATTTCTACACCAGTGGATTCCCGAAATCTAGGAATCCCGAGGAAGTTTTTGTTTGCATAAAATATTTAATTTTAATAAGAGAGTGGCATAAGGAATCCCAAAGTCCGGTACCTGATTTTTTAAATGAAATAATTAGTAAATGTGGAAACTGCTATGCATTATTGTCATGCTCAAATAAACAGTTTCCTTTGTTTAATGGTTCGACTGAAATTAATTATAAAGACTATGATATTTTTTTAAAAAATTTAAAATATAAGTTTGTAAATAAAAATCATGAAGTGGCAGATTTAATTAAAGTAAAAAAGAATAAATTTGAATTCTTTATTGACTGTGGAAATCCGCCACCGGATATTTTTTCAAAAAACTATCAGGCTGGATGCTTATCTTTTGAGCTTATTTCAAATAAACAGAAAATTATATGCAACTCAGGATTTGGAAAATATTTATCCTCAAAGCTTATATCAATAAGTCGATCTACAGCAGCTCATTCTACATTATACATAAACGATACATCTTCATGTATTTTTCAAAAAAACACATTCATTAATAAAGTATATGGAAATTCATTAATACAAAAACACAGAATAATAAAAAAAAATTACACTGAGGATAAAAATTTCTACTCTATTACTACATCTCATAATGGTTATGAAAAAAAATTTGGCTGCATACATACTAGATCAATTAAAATTTCAAAAAAGGAAGATAAAATATTTGGTGAGGATGAAATTAAAAAAACAAAAAATTATTCACCGACATTAAGTTATTTTATTAGATTTCATATTTATCCTGATAATAAAATAGTTAAAACAATGGCTGGAAACTCAATATTAATTAGTTTACCAAATGGAGATGGATGGTCAATATCGACTGAAACAAATAACTTTGAAATAGAGAAAAATATTTTTCTTGGCAAGAAAAACAGAATAATAAATAATGAGTCAATTTCAATATCAGGCAAAATATTTAAAGATGTTGTTTTAATTAAATGGATTATGGAAAAAATAAGCTAAAACATGAATTTAAAAAAAATTAAAAGAGCAATAATTTCGGTATCGGATAAGTCAAATTTGAAATTTATACTTCCTACTTTGAAAAAATTTAAAATTGAAATCATTAGTTCTGGTGGATCATTTAAAAAAATTAAAAGTATGAAATACAATTGTATTGAAATTTCAAATTATACAAAATTTTCTGAAATGCTTGATGGTAGAATTAAAACATTACATCCTAAAATCCATGCAGGTATTCTTAGTATAAGAAATAAGACAGCTCACAAAAGAGAATTAAAACAAAAAAATATCCCAGAAATAGACTTGGTAATTGTCGATCTTTATCCATTTGAAAAACAGCTAAATAAAAAATCAAAAAAACTAATTGAACATATAGATGTTGGTGGTCCAACATTGATAAGATCGGCTGCCAAAAATTTTAATGATGTTACTGTTGTATCGGACATCAGTGATTATTATAAGCTGGCTAAAGAACTTAATCTTTATAAAGGTTCAACTTCTATTCAATTCAGAAAGTTAATGTCAGCAAAAGCATTTGGCTTAACGGCCTACTATGATTCAATTATATCTAATTGGTTTAATAATGAGCTTAAAATAAAATTTCCAGAAAAAAAAACTATTCATGGAAAATTAATTAAAAAACTTCGATATGGAGAAAATCCTCACCAAGAAGGGAGCTTATATGAAACAACTGAAAATTTAGGCTTAGAAAAAATTCATGGGAAAGAGCTTAGTTATAATAATTATAATGATATCTATTGTGCCCTTTCTATTTTGAATACTTTTAAAAAAAAACAAGGTGTAGCTATAATAAAACATGCAAATCCATGCGGGGTCGCGGCAGAAGATAATCAAATTAAATCTTTTATTAATGCACTAAAGTGTGATCCTATTAGCTCATTTGGCGGTGTTATTGCAATAAACTCCATTGTTACTAAAAAATTAGCCTTGGAGTTAAGAAAAATATTTTTTGAAATAATAATAGCAAAAGACTTTCAAAAAGATGCCTTGAAAATCTTGAATAAAAGAAAAAATATAAGACTAATTAATTCTAGTAAATTTGTCCCATCAAATACAAAACATTATCTTTTTTTGGGAAATGCTTTTTTATCTCAAGATTCCGATAATAGATTATTAAATAATGAAATAAAAATAGTAACAAAAAAGAAGCCGTCATTTAATCAAATTAATAGTTTAAAATTTGCATTTAATATTTGTAAATTTGTTAAATCTAATGCAATTGTTTTAGTAAACGGAAAATCTACTATAGGGATAGGCTCTGGACAGCCAAGTAGACTAGATAGTTGTAAAATTGCATCAGAAAAAGCATTCAAATTTATTCCTGAAAAAATTAAAAATGCTGTTGCAGCATCAGATGCCTTTTTTCCTTTCCCGGACGGCATTGAAGAACTAGCCAATGCTGGTATCAAAGCTATTATTCAACCTGGTGGATCAGTTAATGATAATGAAGTTATTAAAGCCGCGAACGATGCAAACTTGGTTATGGCCTTTACTGGAATCAGACACTTTAAGCATTAGGTATTAAATTTTATTAATTTTAGCTGCTAAAATAAAATCACTTTCTACCAAGCCTTTTATTTTGTGTGTAAAAATTTGAATTTTAGCATAACCCCAGCCAAATATTATATCAGGATGATGACCTTGTAATTCAGCTATATTTCCCACTTCATTTACAAATTTTTTACTTTCGGAAAAATCTTTAAAAGTAAAATGCTTTTCTAAAAAATAAATTTCATTTTCTTTTTTTTTAACGTCCCATCCATCTACTTTTTTTAAATATTTGTGTATTTCAGAAATATCAAAAGGTGGAACTCCGCCTCGGCAAGGAATACAATTTTTTTCGTGTAAATCAGACATATCAATATCCTTATAGTTGGAGCGGGAGAAGGGAATTGAACCCTCGGCCTAAACGTTGGCAACGTTTCGCTCTACCACTGAGCTACTCCCGCTTTTAAAAAAAGTATTATTATATAAAGCTTTTTGAAGGTCAAGGGTTATAAATAACCAAGTTCTATCATTTCATCTTTAAAATTTTCTTCTAATTTTTTTCTTAAATTAGAATTTAATTCATTTTTCCAACTATCTTTTTTTCCTTTCCTAAAAAACTTATTATTTTGAGCTTCTACAAATCCATCTCGAGTTTCCATTTGACTTAAATTTGAAAAATTACAAGAAATAATACTTTTTGAAATTTTTTTTTCATCTATATCAATTTTTTTAAATTTATTCAAAAAAGTCAAAATTTTTTTAAATTCATTTTCTGCATTATCAATCAAATCTTCGTATTTTATTATTATACCATTAAAATTTTTTTTCTTTTTCCAAGATAAATAATTTATTTTCCAAGAACCTGGAAATTCTGCTAGCTGGTATGGACCGTTCAAACCGATGTGGTTTTCATTCAATAAATCATTAACCGCTTGTTCAATTGAAATTTTTGAATGCGATGCCAGTGAGCAAGCAATTGATCTAGGGTCTCTTACAATATAAACATAACCAGCTGTATTAGTTTCGTCAGTAAACCATTTATTTTTATAAGCCACACAAGCATTATGAGTTTTGAAAAACTTAATTTGATTATCTAAATTAACTCTTGATTGTGCATCTTTCCAAAATTCTGCTATTTTTAAAGGGTCTTTCTTTAGTTGATTTAAATCAACAAGCGGTGAAAGAAATTTATCTTGGACAAATTTTGGTATTTTTTCTAATAGTGAAAATTTAAACTTACATTCGTCAGAATAAAAGTAAGTTGATATTAACGCTCTTATCCAAGTATTCCCACTTTTGGGATATGAAGCAATCCATAAAATCATATTCGATTAATTTTAGATTAACATACATTGATTATTTAATAATTAATATTTATTATTATATAACTAACAATATGGACATAAAAAATTTGCCAAAAAACATACCAGTCTTTCCATTATCAGACGTAGTTTTTTTTCCAAAAACTGTACTTCCTTTAAATATTTTTGAAAAAAGATACATCCAACTAGTTAATGACTGTATGAAAAATCACAGATTGTTTGGAATGGTTCAGCCAAAAAACAGACGCGCAGAACAGAATGTTTATGAGGTAGGCTGTTTAGGAAAAATAATAAATTTTAACGAAACTAGTGATGGAAGATTTATAATTAATCTCTCAGGTATAATAAGATTCAGAATAAAAAAAGAAATAGATAACCATAAATTGTATAGAGAATTCGAAGTTGATTATTCAGATTTTTCTCAAGATTTAAAAGTAATTAATAACTATGAAAATAAGTATAATAAAAAAAATTTATTAAAAAAAATTAAAGTATTTTTCAAAAAAAAAAATTACTTGCTCAACATAGATGAATTAGAAAAACAAGATTTTGATCAATTAATAAGTACATTATGTATGATTTCACCAATTTCTATATTAGAAAAACAAAAACTTATAGAAACAACTACTAGTGAAGAAAAGATTAAATTATTTGAAAATATAATTAATTTTAGTTTAGCAGATGATTTTAAAAATAAAACAATTCAATAAAATTAAAATCTAATTCCTCTATCCGCAATATCATAAAAAATATTTTTTGCTAAATGATTTTTATTTAATTTTTTAATAATTTCATTTCTTATATTTTTATAAGAATTATTTTTCGAATTAAAACAATTTCTAATAATATCAATACCTACAGAATAAAGAAAATTTCTTGGTTTTACTTCATTAGAAAATTCACTCAAAATTTCTGCGCCACCAATATCTAGACCAAGATTAATTTTATCTTTTAAAATTTTTTCTAAACTTGATAAATCTCTAAGAATCATATTAAAACCTTGACCAGTTAAAGGATGAACTTTATGTAAAGCATCTCCAAAAAGTAAAACTCTATCTTGAAAATATTTTTTTCGAAGAGAAAAACTTAAATCTTGCCGTTCTATTTGAGATAAAAGTTTTATATTTTGTAAATAATTTTTAGAATAAAACTCTATTTTTTTTTTTACAAATAAGTCACTTTTTTTATTTATATCTTTTTTTGCTGTCCAAACTATAGATGTTTTGTTTTTTGAAATTGGTAAAAATGCTAGAATTTCATCATTTAAAAAAACTTGTCTGGCAGTATTATTATTTTGTAAATCGTGGTTTATAATTGTGGTAATTCCAAACTCTTTATAAGAATTCTCTATTATTTGATTCCCAAAAATATTATTGACTAAGCTAGAAGTATTTCCAGCACATATAATTATTAAATTATACTTAGAATAATGATTGTCAAATTTTATGCTTTTAAATAAACCAGAATTTGAAATTGAATTTACTTTTTTATTCTTTTTTATACAGATAGATTTAATGCTTTTAATTTTATTAACCATTAGCTTAATTAAATGAGAATTTTTTGTCATGTAAAAAACTTGTTTTCCACTATTTTCTTTATTTATTTCAAATATTTTTGAAAACTCTTCCTTCATGTTTGATGCATATAATTCCATTCCTGAGCAGGGCCATACTTCTTTTCGTAAATTTTTTGAAATATCTAGTTTAGTTAGAAAATTTAAATTATCGTTAGAAATCGCAATTGTTCTATTTGTTTTTAAATTTTTCTCAAAATTGTCTGCTACAAGATCTATGTCGCAGTTAAGTTTAGAAAGACTAATAGCTGTGACTAAACCCGTTAAGCTAGCTCCAATAATGCAAATTTTTTGTTTTTCCATGATTTTATTTTTTATAAATTAATTTTAACAATTATTAATAAATGATACAAAGTGAATTAACTGATTTGAAAAAAATGAATTCTCAAATTTTATTAAGAATCAACAATTTCGTAAAAAATAGATTAATAGAATTACTTGGATTTCTCTTAATATCTATAAGTATTTTTCTTTTATTATCGATTACAACCTACTCGGGCGGACAAGAAAATTTTATTTTCAAACCAGACGCTCTAGAAATAGATCATAAAAATTTGGGAGGATTTTATGGAAGTGCAATTTCTGATTTTTTACTACAATCAATAGGTCTTATTTCTTGTTTGCTTATATTGAATTTATTTTTTTGGGGTATAAAAATTATTAAGAAAAAGAAAATTGATAACTTTGTTATAATAATTTTTTATACATTAATATATCTAATTTCGGGTAGTGTTTTTTTAAATATTTCATTTCCATTTTCTTATTGGTTATCTGACCATGGTAACGGCGGATTTGTCGGTCAGCACGTTAAAGAATTTATTTATTATTTTTTTCCTTATATTGAAAGCAATTATGCTTCGTATATTTTAGTTTTAGCAACTTTTATATTTTTTATTTTAAGTTTAAGCACAAAAGTAAAAGATATAATAAAAATAATATTTTTTCCTTTTTTTATAATTAAAAAAAATTTTTCTCTTTTTAAAAGAGGTAAAACTAAATCATATGATGATAATGAAAATATTATGAACGACCAGCTAGAAAAGGCAAGTTTTGAAGAAATAGATAATAAAGCAAAACAACCAATTTTGCCCTTTTCAAAAAAAAAAGAAGCTAACATAGAAAATAAAATTTTTAAAATTCCATCAATAGGTTTTTTGAAAAAAAATATTGAATCAAAAAATAAAAAAAACATTGACGACTCAGAATTAAGCAAAAATTCAGAATTCTTAGAAAAAATTTTACTTGATTTTGGAGTTGAGGGTAAAATTAAACGGATAAGCTGTGGACCTGTTGTTACCCTGAATGAATTTGAGCCCGCCTCAGGAATTAAAGTTTCAAAAATAGTTAATTTGGCAGATGATATAGCAAGAAATACTAGTTCGATCTCGACTAGAGTGGCAACAATCCCAGGAAAAAATACAATTGGTATAGAAATTCCAAATTCGAAAAGAGAAAACGTATTTTTAAGCGAAATAATTTCTTATGAAAAATTTACCAAAAAGGAAACCAAACTACCAATTGCTTTGGGCAAAAGTATTTCTGGGGTTCCTATTATTGGTGACCTTGCTTCAATGCCTCATTTATTAATAGCTGGAACCACAGGTTCTGGAAAATCTGTATGTATTAATACAATAATTTTATCATTACTTTATAAGTATACTCCCGAGAAATGTAATTTAATTTTAATAGATCCTAAAATGTTGGAATTATCAGCCTATGAAGGAATTCCTCATTTGTTATGTCCTGTAATCACAGAAGCTAAAAAAGCCACAGCAGCACTTAGCTGGACAGTAAAAGAAATGGAAAGCAGATATAAATTAATGACTAGCGTTGGTGTTAAAAATATTGACGGATATAATCTCAAACATAAGAAACACATGCCCTATATAGTAGTAGTGGTTGATGAAATGTCCGACTTAATGATGGTGGCAGGAAAAGAAATAGAAAACTATATTCAAAGGTTATCTCAAATGGCAAGGGCCGCAGGAATCCATATCATTATGGCAACACAAAGACCAAGTGTTGATGTAATAACTGGAACAATCAAAGCAAACTTTCCAACTAGAATTTCTTTTCAAGTAAGTTCAAAAATTGATAGCAGAACAATCTTGGGAGAACAAGGTGCTGAGCAATTATTGGGTAAGGGAGATATGTTATTCATGTCTTCAGCTAATAGAATAGTAAGAATACACGCACCTTTTGTTTCGGAATCGGAAATAGAAAAGGTTAATAGCTTCTTAAGATCCCAAGGTAAACCAGATTACATTGATGAAATTACAATAATTAAAGATAAAGATTCTGAAGTTACTGATGAAATTGATAGTGATAAAGATGAGCTATATCGCAAAGCAGTAGAAATAATAAAGGCCGAAGGAAAGGCATCCACAAGTTTTCTACAGAGAAAATTGCAAATTGGGTACAATAGGGCCGCAAGAATTATGGAAACAATGGAAAAAGAAGGAATCGTGGGCCAAGCCAACCATGTAGGAAAAAGAGAAATTTTATAGGTTAATTTTGAAAAAAAAACTTAAGTTAAACTTACTAACAATATTATTTTATTTTTTTCTTTTAAATAATTCACAAGCAAATTTCAATGAACAGCTAATAAATAAGTATAAATCTATTAATACTCTATCATTCAGTTTCATACAAAAAATTGGCGACAAAACTGAAGTTGGCAACTGTTATATAAAATATCCACTGCTTATGAAATGCGAGTATCCTAAAAAAAAGAAAAGCATAATTGCAAACGGCAAAAGATTAGCGATAATAAAAAAAAGATATAAAAAAATTTATTCTTATCCTTTAAAAAAAACAGCCTTGTTTTATATTTTAAATAAAGAAAATATCCTAAATATAATTCAAAATTATGAGCCATTAGATACCAACAAAAATATAATTGAATATGAATTAGCAGATTCTAATTCAAATAAAATTAGCATATTTTTTGATAAAAGTTCACTACTTCTTTCCGGATGGAAAACTATAGATGCTTATTCTAATGAAGTAAGTTTCATAATAAATAATATAGAAACAAATATTTTTATTGAAAATAAAATTTTTAAAATACCAGAAGAAGAAGATCTCTAAGTAACCATTTTTCCAATTTTTTCTCCACCAAAAATATGGAAATGTAAATGGGGAACCTCTTGTCCTCCATCTTCCCCAACATTAACTAAGGATCTATATCCTCCGCCTTTAGCTACTTCTGAAACACCTAATTTTTTTGCAACTGTTCCTATACCCTTTATTAAGGCAACAATTTCTTCTTGTGATGCTTTAGAGGAAAAATCATCCAAATTTACATATTCGCCCTTTGGAATAACTAAAGCATGTATCTTTTTTTGGGGATTTATATCATGAAAAGCAAGAACAAATTCATCTTCATAAATTTTTTTACAAGGAATTTCACCTCTTAATATTTTAGCAAAAATATTAGTTTTATCGTAGTTCATTTTTGTCTTTTCTTTAACTCATCCATTACATCCTCAATTTTAATACCATTTGCTTCTAAAAGCACCATTAAATGATACAAAACATCTGCTGCTTCATGAACTTTGTTCGTGTTTTTTTCTATAGCATCAATAAGTTCTGTTATTTCCTCTTTTACTTTTTCAATACTTAATTTTTTATTATTTATCAATTTACTTGTATAAGATTCCTCTGTCGAAAATTCTTTTCTTTGGCGTATAACAGTTATCAATTCTTCTAAAATTTTAAACATTTTTTAAATTCTTACAGGAATTCCCTTCGCTTCTAAATATTTTTTTGCATCTTGTATTGAAAACTCGCCAAAATGGAAAATTGATGCCGCCAACACAGCATTTGCTTTCCCAATTTTTATACCTTGTCGTAAGTGTTCTAAGCTACCTACGCCACCTGAAGCAATAACGGGTATATTTACAGAACTAGATACCTTTTTCGTTAAATCTAAATCATAGCCTTTTTTTGTTCCATCTCTATCCATTGAAGTAAGTAGTATTTCCCCAGCTCCCGTTGCTTCCATTTTTTCCACAAATTTTATAGCATCTATTCCTGTAGGTTTTCTTCCTCCATGAGTAAATATTTCCCATTTATTTTCTTTAACTTTTTTTGCATCTACTGCAACAACAATACATTGAGAACCAAATTTTTCTGCACTTTCCTTAACTAAATTTTTATTATTAACCGCTGCTGTATTTATTGATACTTTATCTGCTCCCGCTAAAAGCAAATTTCTTATATCTTCCAAAGTACGTACTCCACCACCAACTGTAAGTGGCATAAAACATTTTTCTGCAGTTTTCTTAACAGTTTCTAATATAATATTTCTATTCTCATTTGATGCAGTAATATCTAAAAAACATAACTCATCAGCTCCTTGATCATCGTAAATTTTAGCTTGCTCCGCAGGATCGCCAGCATCAACTAAATCTACAAAGTTAATTCCTTTAACCACTCTTCCATTTTTAACATCTAAACAAGGTATTATTCGATTTTTCAGCATTTAAAATTAGCTTAATAAATTAACTATATTCCCCGACACCTTTAAACGTCCATCATATATTGCTTTGCCAACTATTACACCTTCAAAGTATTCTGGGTGTTGTTTTACTGTAACTATATCATTTATAGATCCTACACCTCCTGAAACTACAACTGGAATTTTATTTTCAAGAAGTTTAACAATTTTTATAGTTTCTTCAAAATTGGGCCTTGTTAAAGTTCCATCTCGTTCAATATCGGTATAAATTATTCTCGAAACTCCAATATGTTTAATTTGCATTAAATAATCTGTTGCAAGAATATTTGTTTGATCTTTCCAGCCTTTAAGAGCTATATATCCTTCACGTACGTCGAGACCCACTGCTAT
>MDTE01025391.1_pt1 | contig 11684 bp, 9 predicted proteins | sample 811231 | NCBI WGS metagenome assembly MDTE01 (sample SAMN05326651, study PRJNA326480) | marine metagenome | isolation source: seawater | place: Indian Ocean: Red Sea | collected 2010
AGCCCGAGTAGCCAGTGAAGCGGGTGCGGATTACGTTAAAACATTTTATACGGGAGATACAAAGAGCTTCAAAACTGTTTTAGACAACTGTCAGGTTCCTGTGATGATCTTAGGAGGGCCAAAAATAGATTCCGACTTAGAAGTACTTAAAATGGTCCGTGACGCGATGGACACAGGTGCGGTTGGAATTACAATGGGGAGAAATATATGGGGTCATCCTAATGTCACTGGAATGACTGCCGCGCTTGCTGGAATTATACATAATGAAGAAAGTGTAGAGACAGCTTATCGACATATCCAATAAGATACTCTAAACAACCCCAAACATATCTAGCATTTATGCAAATTTGTTTAATTGATTTGAAATAAGAAGATATGTTTATCGTTAATTTTTTATTAAGAAAGGAGGTAAAATAAAAGAAAATAAATTTATTATTTTTTAACTATAATTATTAAATCATAAATAAAGAAAGGTTATTATGAAATTTAAATCAATAATTATCTCAATAATTTTTTCAATGGTCCTTGTAAGCAGTGCTTTTTCAAAAACAATTATTAGATTTGATTCTTGGATGTGGGGTGAATCTGATTTTAAAGCTCCTGTTCAGAAAGTTGTAGATGAATATATGAGATTAAATCCAAATGTGGAAATAAGAATGGAAGCAAGTGGATGGGCAGAAACTAGAAACAAGCTTATGACAAGAGCAGCAGCTGGTGATTCTGTCGATGTAATGATGCTCGATTCAGATTGGCCATATCAACTTTGTACTGCAGGAGCTTTGGCAGACTTAAACAAATTAGCACCAAAAAGTTATCTTAATGATAATTATCAAGCCTCACTTCAAACGACAACAGTTGATGGTAAATTGTGTGCTGTACCAAACGCTGTCAATTCACATGGTTGGTGGACTAATAAAAAGTTACTTAATAGTAAGGGTTTAAAAATTCCAGTGACATGGGATGATGTTTATAATAACGCAGTAGAACTACAAAAAGATGATATATATGGCATGCACATTTGGCAAATGTGTGGAGATAATCTTGGAATGGTTCTTTGGCTTTTTTATAATTTTCAAGTTTTTCCATTAAATCATGATGCCATGGCACAGAAGAAAACTGGTTTTGATACACCAGAGTTAAAATACATGTATACTTGGCTAAGAAAAATGGCAGAATTAGATGCTTTTGCTGCTAATTGTGGTGATGGTAGACAAGCGTTATATTTTGAAGAAGTCCCATATTTAACTGATTCTGGAAATACACTTCCATTGGGTAGAAATACAAATCCAGATTTGCTTGGTGGAGACAAAATATTTGATGTTTTCTCTGTAGAAAAGTTTCCAGTTGTAAAAAAAGGGATGAACCCAGTAATTCCTGTTATTGATCATACTCTAGCAATTTGGTCAGGAAGCAAGGTAAAAAAGGAAGCATGGGACTTCGTTCAATATTTTGCAGGTAGTGAATTTGCAGCTGAAAACTATATTAAAATGACTGGCTCAATTGTTCCACCTAAATCACTAGCAAAGAAGCGTATGAATAATGAATATGATAATGATATTCATAAAGGTTTCATTAATAATTCATATCCATACTTAAAAGTTATGCCTTTCAACAAAAATTGGCATGCAGCAGGTAAATTTATAATTGATTCATTACAAGCTGTTGTTTTAACAGATGAGCCAATTGATGAAATAATTAAGAGGACTGATAAAAGTTTACAAACAATTTTATTTTAAATTGTAAAATATTGAATTATTAAAATTCCCTTTCATAATTTGGAATAAATATGGAAGGGAATATAAAAGAAATTTAAAAAAAATAATTCATGATTAAATCAATAGGATTCATTAACAATTTAACAATGGAGGAAAAAAACAAATGGTTTGGTTTTTTTATTGCCTTACCTGCATTAATAGCAATTTTTTCAACAATATTCTATCCATTATTAATAGGTATAATTAATAGTTTTTTAGATTTGAAACTTACTAATCTAAAAGATAATTCATTGAATTGGAATGGCTTAAACAATTATATTAAATTGTTTAATGATAGATATTTTTGGAATGCATTAAAAAATACTGTCTTTTTTACTACTTCTTGGACTTTTGGAGCAGCTTTTATTGGTCTTATTGCCGCAGTTTTGCTTAATAAAGAAACTAAGATCAATAGAATTATCGCAAGTATCCTTCTCATACCCTGGATAGTTCCACCTGTAGCTGTAGCATTGCTTTTTCGTACAATGGCCGCATCACGTAATGGAATATTTAATGAAATGTTAAAAGATCTTGGTTTAATCAAAAGATCTTTAAGATTTTTTGAAAGTCCAGATTTGGTTGGAATATCTGTCATAATCTCAACAATGTGGATCGCATTTCCTTTTTTTATGCTCTTCTTTCTTGCGGGTTTAAAGACTATTTCAAAAGAAATGATTGAGGGGGCTATGATAGATGGAGCAAATCCTCTTCAAAGATTTATATACATAATACTTCCATCACTTAAGGGAGTAATTGTAATATCTACTACTCTTTCAATAGTTTGGGGTTTTAACTTTTATGATTTTATTTATACAGTTTCAAAAGGCGGGCCTTTATCTAGATCAGAAACTTTTGTAATTCTTGCGCAACGTATGGCCTTTGATCAAGGTGATTTTGGATATGCTAGTGCACTAGGTGTAATTTGGCTTTTAATACTAGTTGTTGCATCTCTTGTTTATTTTAGACAGATGAAAGTGATTTAATTTAATGAAAATGAATCATTTTAATAGTCTTAATTTTTATTTTGGAAAATTGTTAAAAAATGTATTTTTAACAACATTAGTATTTATTGCATTATTCCCAATTTTTTGGATATTATCTTTATCTCTCCGTCCTAACCAAGAAACTTTAGGAAGAAATCCAACTTTTTTACCAAAGAAATGGACTTTTGAAAATTATTTAAATTTATTTGGAATAGATGTGAACACAACTAGAATGCAGCAATTAGATTTTGATGCATTGTTAAATTTTATTATAAACGGTGCGATTGTTGCCGTGATAGTTACTATTTTAGCATGTTTTTTATCTATATTAGCTGGTTACAGTTTTTCCAGATATTCATTTCCTGGGAAAAAAATACTTTTAATTACAATTTTAAATACACAGATGTTTCCATATATGGCAATAATATTACCTATTTATGTTTTATACAGCAAACTTGATTTTATAAATACATATCAAGGGTTGGTCATTGCAGAGCTTGGTTTAGTACTCCCCTTTTCAATTTGGATGATGAAAGGGTTTTGTGATACGATTGATAAAGAATTGGAAGATGCTGCATATATTGAAACTAATAGTAAATTATTTATATTATGGAAAATCATTTTGCCAATAATAATACCAGGTGTTGTTGCTGTATCTATGTTTTGTTTTTTGGCTTCATGGAATCATTTACTATATGTAATGCTTTTGGGAACAGATGAGTCAATTATGACGGTACCCTATGGTTTAATAACAAAGTATGGAGGACATACATCACGTTATACTTATGGCCTATTAAGTGCTGGAATTGTAATCACAACTGCACCTATAGTAATTATTTTTTTATGGTTTCAAAAATATTTTATATCAGGACTTACATCCGGTGCAGTCAAAGGATAACTGTCTAGATGAAAAAAAAAATAAGTATTACAATTATTTTTATTTTTATAACAAGTGTAAGTTGTGTAAAGAATGATATTCAAAAAAAGCAAAAAATTAAAATAGAAACATATGATTTATTTTCTAATTATAAAGAATGTAAAAATAATTTTAAACCACATGAACTTCCTCACATTACGAATGCTAATAATAAGTTAGTTTATTATTTGACAAATGGTTCTGGTGTCAGTTTGGCAGATTTAAATAATGATAATCTTGTAGATATTGTTTTGGCGGGATTAGAACAAAATCCAAGTATATTTATAAATTTAGGTAATCTTAAGTTTAAAAAATATAGTCTTAATATTAAAGGGACACGTGGTGTGTATTCTGTCGATATCGATGGTGATAATAATCTAGATATAGTTTTTACTCATGCAGGTAATCATCCATCTCTATGGAAAATCAATGGAAAACAAAAAGATCTTTATTTTAAGCGCACACCTAACAAAAAATTTATTGGAAGATTTAATCCATACTCATTAGCCTGGGCAAATTTAGATAATGACAATGACCTTGATATGATTGGGGCTTCATACAATGCTGAACTTATTGCGCGTGGTTTTGGTACTGCAGTTGGTGGTGGAGTATTTTTTTTTGAAAACAAAGATGGTTTTTTTAAAGCTTTTCATCTTGCTTCACACTCTCAAGCCTTAGGGTTAATAATACATGATTTAGATAACGACGAATTAAAAGATATATTAGTAGGCAATGATTTTGGAACTCCCGACATGGTATTAAGCAAAAAAACAGGTTATTGGTCAGAAATGACTGTATTTAAGACTACAACAGCAAATACAATGGGATTTGCTATTGGAGATATAGATAACAATGGTTCATATGAAATAATTGCAACTGATATGAAACCATATAAAGAAAAACCAATTTGGTTGCCTCCGATGGAAGGAATTGGTTCAATGCAGGCAAACGATGGAGTACAATTCCTCAGTAATGCATTGTACTTTAAATCAAATCAAGATGCTTACTATTACAAAGATTTAGGTAAAGAGAGAGGAATTGATGCAACTGGATGGAGTTGGTCAGTCCAGTTTGGTGATTTGGATAATGACGGTTTCTTAGACCTATATATTGTGAATGGAATGCACAATGAAGATTTATTCAGACATTTACCAAATTTTGAACTAGTAGAAAAGAACCAGGTTTTCAAAAATGATGGATTAGGCTTTTTTGAGGTTATGAATGATTGGGAGTTAGATACTACTAAAAGTGGAAGAGGTATGAGTATGGCTGATCTTGATAACGATGGAGATTTAGACATTGTTGTAAATAACTTCAATGACAACTCTTTTATTTATGAAAATAAATTATGTGGTAATAATTCGCTACAAATAAGTCTGTTATGGGAGAATTCAAAAAATAGCAAAGCGATAGGATCTGAACTGCAACTCATAACGAAAAAAGACAAATATTATCGAATTATGGAAGTAAATAGTGGATACATATCAAGTGTTCCTGCAAGAGTACACTTTGGTATTGGAAAACAGGAAGAAAATGATATTATTTCATTAAAAATAATTTGGCCAGATGGGTTTACAACCAATACAAAAATTAAATCTATTAATAAACTTATTAAAATTATTCGTCGTGAAACCGAATATATAATAAATTAACATTATAAATTATTACTAAACTTCAATGAATGATAAAGTATATAAATGGAATAGAATTCCAATAGAAAAGGAACAATTAAAAAAATTTTCTGAAAGATCAGATTCAAAAGGATTGTTGCAAAGTATTTTGCATTTATTTATTTGGTTGGTAACAGGAACAATTTCATATTTATTTTTTAAAATTGATAATTTGCCAGGTTTTTTCCTGTTCTTATCAATTCATGGAATTGTTGGTTCCCACTTTCTTCATGCACATCATGAACTTTCACATGGAACAGTGTTTAAGACTAAGTATTTAAATGAAATATTCTTAAAAATATTTAGTTTATTTGGATTATTAAATTATCACATTTATCAATTAAGCCATCTACAGCATCATCAAAAAACCTGTCATACAAATAAAGATTTCGAAGTTGTATTGCCAAGGAAACCATCTCTAAATTTATTTTTTTTAATACAACTATTTTCTATAAACATTTTTTGTAAAGGTGGCTTAATACAAACTTTAAAAAACTTAATTAAAATTTCTTTAAATAAATTTGATAATCCAATGAATGCTTGGTCCGAAGAATTATTTACTGATAAACCCTTGCAAAGAGAAAAAGCACGTAACTGGGCAAGATTCGTTTTATTATTCCATGTTTTTATTACATTTGTATCATTATCATTAGGTGAACCTGTTTTGATACTGCTTATTACTTTGCATGTTTTCATATGTAGATGGCATCATTATTTCTTAAACGAAACTCAACACACAGGTCTTCAATCAAATACAGATGATTTCAGAAAATGTACACGGACTATTTTAATTAATCCAATTTCTAGTTTTTTGTATTGGCATATGAATTGGCATATTGAACATCATATGTACACATCGATACCTTTTTATAATCTGAAATCTATACATGAATTAATAAAACATGAAATGCCAAAACCAAGAACTTTGTTAGAAGCATGGATAGAGATGTATAATACTTCAAAAGTTCAAAATAAAAATAAAGATTATTATTATAATACTATAATGCCGAATAATTAAAATTACTAGAAATAATAAAATAAATTATATTTATTTTAATCTAATAATATTTATTATAGTGATATAATGCTTCAAATTAGTGTGATATTGCTTGGCTCTATTATTTATATTCTTTTTGTTTATGAACCTTTTCAGACTCAATCAATAGCACGTATATGGAATGAGCAACTGCTATCTGCTATCAGATTAGATTATGCAAGGCCTACAGTTCATTCAAGAAACTTATTTCATTCATCAATAGCTATGTATGATTCGTGGGCAATATTTGATGAAACTGCTGAAACATATTTGCTTGGTAAAACTTTAGATGGTTTTAGTTGCCCGTATAATAATGAAATTAATTATAAAGATAAAGAAAATGCTGTTAAAGAGATAATAAGTTACGCAATGTATAGATTAATAGAGGAAAGATTTAGAATTTCACCAGGGGCTCAATTAACATTATATAACATATCTCAAACTTTTGAGAAACTGGGTTATGACAAATATTATGAATCACATGATTACAAAGTTTCAAATGCGGCTTTAGGTAATTATATTGCAGATTGTATAATAAGGTATGGACATCAGGATGGTTCTAATGAATTACAAGGTTATGAAAGCATATTTTATAAGCCAGATAATATTCCATTAGATCTTACAAAAAATGAGAAAACTGGTTTGTCAAATTTAAATAAATGGCAACCACTAACATTTGATGTATTCATTGATCAATCTGGGAATAAATTCCCAGGTTTTACACCTAGCTTTGTTGGTCCTGAATGGGGGAATGTTAGACCATTCTCTTTGAACGAACAAAATTTAATCTTAAAAAAAAAAGGAGGCAATACTTACAAAATATATCATGATCCTGGACCTCCACCAATGATATCAGATGATAGTGATACATTTTTTTCAAATAATTATAAATGGGGTTTCGCGGCAGTTCCAATTTGGTCTTCACATCTAAAGCATGAGAATAATATAACTTTAGATATATCACCATCTTCTATTGGAAATATAAAAGATTACCCTAAAATTATTTCGCATTATTCTGAATTTTATGATTACTTTAATGGTGGTGATAAAAGTCATGGTCACAAAATAAATCCACATACACAAAAACCCTATGAAAAACAAATAGTTTCAAAAAGTGATTATACAAGAGTATTAGCTGAATTTTGGGCTGATGGACCAGAATCTGAAACTCCTCCAGGTCACTGGTTTGTAATATTAAACTATGTGAGTGATAACAAAAAACTTATAAGAAAATATCGAGGAATAGATAATGAACTTAATAAACTTGAATGGGATGTAAAAGCTTACTTCACTTTAGGAGGAGCTGTACATGATGCAGCAATATCAGCATGGAGTATAAAGGGTTTCTATGATTATATAAGGCCATTGTCAGCAATTAGAGGTATGGCAGAATTAGGACAAAGTTCAAATCCAGATCTTCCCAGATATCATCCAAATGGGATACCACTCGTTGAGAATTTCATTGAACTTGTAGATCAGAATGATGAACTTGCAAAAAATAAAAAATATAATATCGGTAAAATAAAATTATATTCATGGATAAATAATTTCCACAAACTTAATGATAACATATCTAAAAATGGATGGATATTAGCTGAAAAATGGGTTCCATATCAAAGATCAACATTTGTTACACCACCATTTGCGGGCTATGTATCTGGGCATTCAACTTTTTCAAATGCAGCAGCTGAAGTATTAACACTTTTTACTGGTGATCAATATTTTCCTGGAGGTCTTGCTGAATTTAAAACAAAAAAAAATCAATTCTTAACTTTCGATAAAGGTCCCAGTCAAGACATAATTCTTCAATGGGCTACTTATTATGATGCTGCTGACCAGTGTAGTCTATCCAGAATTTGGGGAGGTATTCACCCATTGCAAGATGATTTGCCGGGACGGATAATTGGTAGAAAGGTTGGAAGAGATGCTTTTCATTTGGCTGAAATGTATTTCACTGGAAATACAAATTTTAAAAATTAATTAAAAAATAAATGTATTATTCATAATTTTTCAATTGATAAAATTAAATCTTTAATCTCTTTGTCATTATTTGATGATGTATCTATTTCAAAATTGTAACTATATAAATTTAAAGGACTGTTTACGTTAAATCTACTATTAATTTTTTCAAAAGAGTCCGCTAAAACACTATCAAGATGTCCTGGGTGCCTTAAATTGTTTATTGAACGATCGTAATATCTTTCTTTAAGTATATTCTTTTCTGCGAAACAAACAACTTGTATTGGCTTATAATTTAAATGTTTGAAGATCTTATTTAACACTTCAACATGAGACTCACCAAAGGTGCTGTCAATTAAACAGCCTTTGTTAGCAGAAATCTGCATTTTAAGTAAATGGATTAAAATTGCTTGGGCAGCATCATCCATTTTAATTCCAGATAATGGAGTTTCGTTTTCAATGGAAGTAGGACAACCAACATGATCAAATATCGGTTCTTTAACTCCATCTTTACTAAAGTATGGGAGTCCAAAATGTTTAGCTAAAATTTTTCCAACTGTTGTTTTACCAGTCGCTGGGCCCCCTATCATTAAAATTATTTTATTTGACATATGAAATCTCTTTTATAGTAATTTTAGAATTTTAAAATATTAATATACATCTTTATACAACTTCTGTAAGTTATTAATTAGCAGAAAAAATTTTGTATAATTATTAAAAATAAAATGAACGTTTATTTTAAATGCAAAATTTTTAATGTTTAATTAACAAAAAATTATTATGTCTGTTTTAAAAAAAACAATGCTGGCTCGGATAGCTTGGCTTTATTACATAAATAAAAAGACTCAAGAACAGATTGCTAGTATTTACAACATATCTCGCCCAAGCGTTCAACGCTACTTGAATCAAGCATTAAATTCTAAAATTGTTATTACTCGGATAAATCATAAGAATATTAATGAATGTATGGAATTATCCGAGCAACTTACTGACCGTTTTAACTTAAAGTTGTGCGATATTGCACCTTCCCATCCGAATGATACTCAAAAGGAAATCATATCTAATCTTGGAGAAGTTGGAGCTCAAATAATGGAACGCTTCATTCGCAATTCAAAACCTATTACTATAGCGTTAGGTAGCGGATCAACTCTACAAGAATGCATTGATCGGATCGATTCATTTAATCGACCGGAACATAATATAACATCTCTTGCAGGTATGACAACTCCTGAAGGAACACCAAGTAAGTTTGACCTTGTAACATCGTTTGCTCAAAAAACAAGATCGCGAAGATATTACCTTCCTGCTCCTCTGGTACTTCCTTCTTCAAAGGAACGAAGCAATCTGCAAAGCCTTTCTATTTATCGAGTTGTTGAATCATTAGGCCTTAATGCTGATGTGACTTTTGTAAGTATATCACCACTATTGAATGATTCTCCTTTTCGACGTGAAGGATTTATTGATAAAGACGAGTTAAACAAATTGAAGGAGAAAGGCGCATGCGGAGAAATTCTTGGGCAGGTGTTCGATGAAAAAGGATTATTGATCCAATCTGCTTTTAATGAACGTCTTGCAGGAGTTCGTATAAATCCGCCTACAAAAAGATTAATTGTTGGTATCTCAGGAAGTCCTGCCAAGCATCTTCCATTACTTGCGTCATTACGTGGCAAGTGGATCAATGGGCTTGTGACTGACGAACAAACTGCTCGTTATCTTTTGCAACACTGAATAGATTTTAAGTTTATGAGTATAAGTTCACGTTTCAATTAGCATTAAAGCAAAATGCTTAGTAGGTTCAAAAAATAGATTTGTACTTATTAGAAAGATTCCTAAATTTGTATGTATTTATTAATCTATTATTATTATTTACTTTTTAAAAAGTCATAAGTCCTGAAAATAAAATATTAAAATTAAAAGAGTATTTTATTTTAAGACTATTAAGGCCAACGGGAGGTGCCTCAAAACACCCGTAATTTCTCATATAGCTCTCCTATAAATGATTGGGAATAATTAGTCTATTCCCAATCATTCTTATCTTAATTCCATATAAGAAACTTTGCTAATAGTCTGTTTATTTTTCCTATCCCTTTCAACATTTGGAAAAAAATATAAATCAGCATTCTACAGGTCAGCAATTTATACTCTTGAGGTATCAGATCGGCCTCCTTCGAAACATAGTAATCTTGTTTGCTTATTTCTCCCCCGAATAGAGAGGCGGGTTGTCCTTGATAATCGATAGGGTCAGTTTTGTTCCCTACCCCCACTTGACAAGTAGATTATTATCGAGTGGGAGTTATTCAGGCTTTATTTGAATTATTATGTATAATTTTCCGATATCCAGGAAAATTGAAAAAACAGGATCTTTCGAAAGGGAGCTAATTGGAGATAGGCATCATTCATGGAATGAATGATCACAATTCCAAATATGGTAAGAAAGTTAAGGATTGAAAAAATTTAAATCACAAGGACTATCCTCACTTCCAAGAGGGCTGAGTTTCTTTAAATTCAAGAGGAATTTAGGCCACCTTTTGAAGGAGTTTTCTGTTGGCTAGTTTTCTGATTTCATTGGATGCAATTATCTTTTTTTCATTAATGAAAGCCTCATGATTCTTCTCAATTTGATCAAGATCATAAAGGTAATTTACCATCATTCCAGCACTCTGTTCTATACCTGTCTTAGAGATATCACCTAACCAGTTAATACGTTCCAGACTAGCGCCATTACCCAAATGAAATCGAGCCACAGGATCTACTGGTTCATGATCCTTTCTCCGAACATTAAAAAGATATACTGAAGCCAATTGAAGAAGTACTTTTTTTAGTTCCTGGGATTTCTGATTTAGTTTGTACCATTCTGGGTTTTCCAACTGGCCCAAGACCTTAATATTTAGTTTTTTCAGAGGCAAAATATCGTTATCAATTTCTTTTCCCAGCCAATTTCGAAATCCTGGAATTGGTGAAAGAGTTACGAAAGTTTTAAGCTGTGGAAGATCTTGGATAAGTTCTTCAACCACCTGTTTAATCAGGAAATTCCCGAATGTAACTCCGCGAAGTCCTTTCTGGCAATTTGAGATAGAGTAGAAGATTGCAGTGTTCGCCCTTTCAGGAATAATTGGAATCCGGTTTTTCTCCAATAAGGATTGAATGGAGGAAGGAATTGAAGATTCCAATGCTACCTCAACAAAAATCAATGGTTCGTCAATTAGTGCTGGGTGAAAGAACGCGAAGCAAAAGCGATCCGGCGGTTCGATACGACTTCGAAGATCATCCCAGCTTTTGATTTTGTGAACTGCTTCATACTCGATGATCTTTTCCAGTATTGAGGCTGGCGTATCCCATCCTATTTTTTTGAGCACCAGGAAACCT
>MDTE01027720.1_pt1 | contig 11684 bp, 6 predicted proteins | sample 811231 | NCBI WGS metagenome assembly MDTE01 (sample SAMN05326651, study PRJNA326480) | marine metagenome | isolation source: seawater | place: Indian Ocean: Red Sea | collected 2010
GGCCGTGAAGCGTGATCATGAGGATCAGTGGGAGCCGATGCCACCAAAAGAAAATGACAAACTTAGTACTGAGCAGACTGATCACATCAGAAATTGGATCGAAGGGGGAGCGCCGTGGCCAGGCCCAGAGAGTCTGTCTAAGTTATTGAAAGAAAAAGATCCATGGTCTGCCGATGGCAGTGTCAAAGTGAAGACTAGTGGAGGGCTGTCCGAGGACTGGACTAACCGCAAATATGAAGAATCAAAATTGTGGGCTTACCAACCGATAAGTAAGCCGAACCTCAGGACCAATGATCATCCAGTCGATGCTCTTATCCGGGCCCGTTCGCCTGAGGGTCTAAGTGTAGCACTTTCGGCTGAAGCGTTGACGCTGATCCGGCGCGTCACATTTGATCTTACTGGATTGCCACCCAAGCCGCGAGAAGTTCAGGCCTTCAAAATGGCTTGGGAAAAAGACAGGGACGGGGCGTGGGAGGATTTAATTGATCAGTTACTTGCCTCTCCGCATTACGGTGAACAGATGGCGAGGCACTGGTTAGACGTGGTACGTTACGCGGACTCTGCGGGATTCTCTAACGACTATCCACGTCCTCATGCATGGCGTTACCGTGACTATGTTGTGCGTTCATTTAATAATGATAAGCCTTATGATCAGTTCGTGCGCGAGCAGATTGCCGGCGATGAAATTAAACCTAAGGACCCGGACCATCTCATTGCGACTGGCTTTCTCAGGATGGGGCCTTGGGAGCACACAGCTATGAGTGTGAAAGCAGTGACTAGGCAGCAATATTTGGATGATGTGGTCAATTCTGTGGGTGTGACTTTTCTTGCCAATGAACTGCGTTGTGCCAAATGCCATGATCACAAATTTGACCCCATACCGACCCGGGACTATTACCGGATGCAGGCAATCTTCGCTCCGGTCACTTTCTCTGAACGTAAACTTCCGTGGCAGGATTTCGAAAATAGAATTGGTATAAAAAAGGACCATGAACGTTACCAGCGTTTAATAAAAGAAAAGGGGATCCGCAGTATCACATCATTGCCTGAGGCTGACCGGCCAGTGAGTCAGTTCGATAAGGAATCGGAGAGAGCGGGTCATTCGAAGGTCAATAATAAGCGAAGTCAACAGCTCAATTATCAGCTCAAGCGAGCTAATCCTTTTGTTTTCTCAGTCATTAATGGTGCCCCTGACAAGATTCATATATTGAAAGGAGGTTCCATTGAATCGCCCCAAGAAGAAGTGAGTCCTGGAATCTTAAGCTTATTTGAGGGTTCAGAGGAACTTGCTTCATTAACTAATAATAAGAATGGTCGGCGTAAAGAATTGGCAAAATGGATCACCAGCAAAAATAATCCACTCACTGCTCGAGTCATTGTGAACCGGATCTGGCAATGGCACTTTGGTCAGGGATTAGCTGGTAATCCTAATAATTTTGGCGGAACAGGTAAGTTTCCTACGCACCCTGAATTGCTCGACTGGCTAGCTGCGACATTCATTGAGGGTGACTGGTCAGTGAAGAAAATCCATCGGTATATACTGACATCGGCTACGTACCAGAGAAGTGCTTCTCACCCTGACCCTCAAGCTTTAGCAAGATTGGATCCTGAGAATATAAGTTACGCTTCCTTTAAGCCGCGCAAATTAACGGCAGAAGAACTCCGTGATTCTATGTTGGCAGTTTCTGGTGAGCTTACCCCGACACTTGGAGGCATTCCTTGCCACCCAGAGATCAATGAGGAGATTGCTATGCAACCACGCCATATCATGGGTTCTGTGGGTCCAGCCTATCAGGCCGACCCTTTACCTTCGCAGAGGAACCGCCGGACCCTTTACGCTGAGCGGATTCGGACACTAGCGGACCCGATGCTGGAAGTCTTTAATAAGCCCGGTCCCGATCTTTCATGTGAAAGGCGAGAAACTGCCACCATTGCCCCTCAGGCATTTACAATGCTCAATAGTCCAATTATTCGGTCCAGGGCACTTGCTTTTGCTGCTCGGTTACAAAAGGAAAGACCCGGAAATATTAACGAACAGGTGCGTCGAGCTTTTCAGTTAACTTATCACCGGATGCCTCATGATATAGAAATGAAAATGAGCTTAGAATATTTGGCGAATTCCAAGAAAGAGCATGAGGCGAATCAACAGGAAAGAGTCGAATTACCGAAGTACGTGGTCCGCCAGATGGTGGAGGAAATGACTGGTCAGGCATTCTGGTGGGTAGAGGATTTAGACATTTATGCGGGGCCAGATTATGTGTCTGACCTGAAGCCATGGGACGTGGGATCAGATACCCGAGCCCTTGGAGATCTTTGCCTAGTGCTTTTCAACTCGAACGAATTTATATATATCTACTAAGAAATGTATCGGAGGGAATTTTTATATGGAGTCAATGGTGGTTTAGGCGCGTTGGCGTTCCATTCAATGTTGCGAGCAGAGGAGAAGAGTGGACCATTAGCGCCAAAGGTTGCGCACTTTCCTAAGGCCAAAGCCAAGCGTTGCATCTTTCTCTATATGGCTGGTGGTCCCAGTCACATTGACACTTTTGATCCAAAGCCAAAGCTCATGGAGTTGCATCTTAAGAAGTTTAAAAGGCAGAGTAAGTTCCTTTCCGCGATGGGTTCTGGTGAGCGTTATTACGTGCAGAGTCCGTTCAGTTTTGTGAGGGCCGGCAAGAGTGGTATTGAAATGTGCGAGCACTGGCAGCACCTGGCCGGAGTCGCTGATGAGCTTTGTGTCTATCGCGGCTGCATGGCTGAGTCGATCAATCATCCCACTGCCAACTATCATATGAATACTGGTAACAGGTTTGGTGGAGATCCCGCGATCGGCTCCTGGGTAAATTACGGGCTAGGGACAGAGAACCAGAACCTTCCTGGCTATGTGGTCCTGCCCGAGGTGGCTTACCCTCAAGGAGGAGCGGCTAACTGGTCGAATGGATTTTTACCACCGCATTTTCAGGGAACGACTCTCCGTTCTAAAGGTTCACCGATCCTTGACTTGCATCCTCCCAAAGGCGTCACCCGCGAGGCTCAACGCAGTAATCTTGACCTTCTGGCCGGGTTTAATTCGATGCATGCTAAGCGGCATCCTAGTCATGAGGAATTGGCCTCTCGTATGGAAAGTTATGAGTTGGCTTATCGTATGCAGATGGAGGTTCCTGGGATCCTTGACTTAGGGAAGGAGAATCAGTCCACTCGCGAATCTTACGGATTGAATGACCAACGGACCGAGGAATTTGGGCGGAGGTTACTCTTAGCAAGGCGCTTACTTGAAAATGGTGTGCGGTTCGTGCAGGTTTATACGGCTGGTTGGGATTCGCACGATTATATTAACCGTTCTCACCGTGAGCGAATTCGTTCAGTTGATAAGCCCATTGCTTCACTAATTAAGGATCTCAAGGATAGGGGTCTGCTGGATGAAACCTTGATAGTCTGGTGCGGTGAATTTGGTCGAACACCTGATAACGGTAAGCGTGGAGGAGGGGAGCGCCTCGGACGCGATCATAATAAAAATGCTATGGCTGTCTGGATGGCCGGGGGCGGAGTCAATGCTGGTCACGTGGTTGGTGCCACGGATGAGATTGGAGAAAGTGCTACCGAAGTCGTTCACCCGGTCCGTGATCTGCATGTAACTATCCTTAAGCTACTGGGTCTGGATGACAATAAGCTTACTTATTTTCATGGTGGCCGCTTCAAGCAACTCAGTCAGACTGGGGGCGAGGTCATAAGTGAGTTAATTGGCTAGAATTTTAATGAGTGCACTGATTTATTTTGCTTCCAATAATAATTTAATCGGCATAAAAATAAATCTGAGCAATCTTCATTGCCTTAAAAATCCCTTCAGGTTTAAGATGCACAGGGCTCATTAATTGAACCCTACTTCTATATCACGGAATAAAATTTCATGACTCCTTTCCTACTGCTCGCACTCGGAATGGCCATTGTCCTGTCATTGGTCATTTGGCTCAAAATTCACCCTTTTCTTGCACTGATCTTTGCCGCGGTCGTGGTTTCTTTTTCTACTCCTCAGGCCTCACTTGATAATTATGCCGAGAATCATACCCGCTCTCAGATTGAGCGCGGCAAGATGACTGAACCAAAGGCTAATCAGTTCAAGGAGGACTTTAAAAAGTTATCACCAATGAAGAGGGTAGTGGAGCAGTTCGGAGGAGGTTGCGCTAAGGTTGGCCTGATCATTGCCTTCGCAGCTCTGATAGGAAAATGCATGCTCGAGTCGGGAGCCGCTTCGAGGGTCGTTCTTTTAGCTCTTTCACTCTTTGGAGAGAAGCGTGCCGGGCTAGCTTTCCTGTGTTCAGGATTCGTATTGGCAGTACCGGTCTTCTTTGACACGGTCTTTTATCTGCTCATACCGATCGCGGTTGCAATGGCTCACAGGACCGGCGGTAATTATTTATTTTATGTTCTCTGCATTGTGGCCGGAGGAACGATGGCCCATTCATTGGTTCCACCAACGCCAGGACCACTTTTAGTCGCTGAGGAGATAGGAGTTGATATCGGAGCTATGATGATTGGAGGTCTCGGTATCGGACTCTTTACGGTGATATTTGGTTACCTCTATGCCCGGAGAGCCTCACGTAAATTTAAACTGAGTCCTCCCGAAGTTGCTGACACCGTGCATTTTGATACTGATAAGCTGCCATCACCCATGATGTCCTTATTGCCTGTCCTCTTGCCTGTCATTCTGGTGACCGGAGGGACATTGCATGGAATTATTAAGCCTGACGGGTGGGAGATTTTCAAAGTCCTGGGTGAGAAGAATCTAGCCCTTGGAATTTCTGCGATGTTCGCTTTTCTTGTCTTGTATAAGAGCTGTTCAGGGAACAAGAAAAAGTTAAGGAGTTCTTCTTCGGATGCTTTTTCATCTGGTGCTGTCATTGTTATTATCACGGCCGCGGGTGCTGCTTTCGGCGGTGTCTTAAAGCAGACTGATATTGCCACATCGATCGGTTCCATTGAAGGGAGCCAGGCATTGGCCTTGCCGGTCTGTTTTTTGATCACAGCTCTAGTTCGAACGGCTCAGGGATCAGCTACGGTTGCAATGATAACAGCGGCACCAGTCGCTGCAGCATTTGCTACTCAGGACCTTGGGTTTCATCCGGTGTACCTTGCTCTTGCCGTAGGTTGTGGATCCAAGCCAATTCCATGGATGAATGATTCCGGTTTTTGGGTAGTGACTAAGATGTTAGGAATGCAGGAGTCTCAGACCCTGAGGACCGTGACACCCATGATGTCATTGATGGGTCTTTTTGGTCTAATTGTCACTCTTATCGCCTCATTTATTTTACCATTTAAATAAAATTACGTCACTAGCGTTGACCTTCTAGTCGATGAAAGGCAATCATGTTCTTTAATGTCTGAACGAGACCCCGCTACTTTAAGATCTTACCGTTGGTATGGCCCTGACTCTCTTAGGGCTTTTGGCCACCGGTCAAGGGCTCGTCAGTCTGGTCTCGGTGAGAAGGATTTTTTTGGTAAGCCCGTGATCGGGATACTGAACACATGGACCGATCTTAATTCATGCCATATGCATTTTAAGTCGACCGTGGAATCTATTAAACGAGGTGTTCTCCAGTCCGGGGGACTTCCTATGGAGATTCCAGTCATGTCCTGTGGTGAGAGTTTAACGAAGCCCACCTCTATGCTTTATAGGAACTTTCTGGCAATGGAGGCTGAGGAGATGATTCGTGCGAATCCGATCGACTCTGCAGTTCTCTTAGGAGGATGCGATAAGTCAACTCCAGCTTTAATTATGGGTGCTATCTCAGCAGGTGTTCCTTCTGTGTATGTTCCTTCGGGTCCAATGATTAAGGGTAACTGGCATGGTCAGGTCCTTGGCTCAGGCTCAGATGTTTGGGAGTACTGGGATGAGAGGAGAGCAGGAAACTTAAGTGAAGAGGAATGGAAGGAAATCGAGGGAGGTATTGCTCGTTCATCGGGTCACTGTATGACCATGGGAACTGCATCAACGATGACCGCTCTGGCCGAGGTCATGGGGTTCACGGTTCCGGGAGCTTCTTCGGTTCCGGCCATGGACTCAAATCATCTCCGGTTAGCTACCGAGGCTGGTCGATTAGCGGTCAATAATGCCTGGGACGGGCCAGATCCGGGAGCTTTGGCAACGAGAGAATCTTTTGAAAATGCTATTGCTGTCGATATGGCGCTCGGAGGCTCGACGAACGCTATCGTGCATTTGCTAGCCATGGCAGGTAGGGCAGGCGTTGATTTGGATCTGGATGATTTTGATACAATATCCAAAAAGACACCACTCATTGCTGATCTTCGTCCTTCTGGCCGGTTTCTGATGGAGGACTTTTATTTTGCGGGTGGACTCTCTGCTGTTCTGAAGAGGATGGAGGCGATCCTTCACATGGATGTTCCGACCGTGAATGGGAAGACGATCCGTGAGAACGTCAAGGGAGCTAAAGTCTTCAATGATGAGGTTATAAGGACACTCAAGGATCCGGTCTCTGCGGACGGCGGCACTGCAGTTTTAAGAGGTAATTTGGCTCCTAACGGTGCCGTTATTAAACATTCAGCTGCGACACCTTCACTGCTACAGCACACTGGTCCTGCTATCGTTTTTTACAGTTATAAGGACCTTTCTGAGAGAATAGATGACCCAGAACTTCCGGTCACTGAAGATTCTGTCTTGGTCTTAAGGAACGCGGGTCCGGTAGGAGCTCCCGGGATGCCTGAATGGGGTATGTTGCCCATTCCCAAGAAACTACTTGAGAAGGGGGTCCGTGATATGGTCAGAGTGTCTGATGCCAGAATGTCAGGGACGAGTTACGGGACCTGTGTTTTGCATGTTGCACCTGAATCATCTGCCGGTGGCCCATTAGGAGCTGTGAGGGATGGGGATCTGATCACTTTGGACCTAGCAAATAGAAGAATTGATGTGGATGTTCCTGAGCAGGAGATTGAAATTCGGATCAAAGAACATGATCGAGAGGATACTCGTTATCATAGAGGCTATACTAGGCTTTTCATCGATCATGTGACGCAGGCAAATAAGGGATGTGACTTTGATTTTCTTGAGGGTACTGAAGGTACACCTGAGCCTGAAATTTATTAAGTTTTATCTGTCAGTATTATTTCTGAATCAATGAGTGAGCGCCCAATACCTTTCAAGGAATTCTAAATATTAATTTTCATCTGACTTAAGGGTAGCTAGTTAGATCGCAGATTGGATGCATGAAAATGTTATAAAAGAGTTAAAACATTAAAATCATTCAATAAAAAAATCAGTGCCATTGTTCGTTCCTGTGATTGATGTTAGAGTGATGAATGAAGATTCGATACCTTTCATGTTTTTATTTTTTAGTCTCTTTATCTTTGGCACAGTCAGGAACGGGAGACGAGGAAAGGATCAAAGAACTTGATGATTATTGGGCCCAAGTATCAAAGTCAGTACGCGAAGGTGATTTTGAATCCTATAAGAAGACCTGTCATCAGGAAGGCGTACTGGTCTCGGGATCGGATGGATCCAGTTATCCTCTTTCAGATGCGCTGATTCGTTGGGAGAAGGATTTCACTGCCACAAAAAAAGGAAGGATAAAAGCAAGCGTTCAGTTCAGATTTTCAAAAAGGATTGGTGATAGAAGTACGGCACATGAGACAGGAATTTTTTTATATTCGAGTACTGTTCCCGGGGAAGATCCAAAGAATTCCTATGTTCACTTTGAGGCTTTACTAGTGAAAAGGAAAGGGCGTTGGAAAATTATGATGGAGTATCAAAAGTCCAAGGCCAGTCAGGCAGAGTGGGATGGATTGGTAACGAAGTGACCAGCGCAATTAATGTCCCTTGGAGATTGATTTTTGCAAAAAAAAGAAGTCACTAGTGAGGCATGTCTTGACTTCAATATGAACCCAATAATAATAGATAAATATAAACACCATTATTCAGATAATTAAGACCATGAATGTATCAATTCTTTATTGAGGGATGTGAAACTACAAGCCCCAGGCCGTCAGTTTGATGGACGAAATCAAGGAGGGGTTTGCAGAAGCTAATGTGGAGATTATTGAAGGTAGTGGTGGAGTCTTTGAGGTTACCGTTGACGATTCAATTATTTACTCAAAGAAGGAGACGGGACGGTTTCCTGAGAAGGGAGAAGTGATAAGTTTAATGAAATAAAGAGCCGCCCCCTTTCCTTTCTTAAATAAACCCCACTTAGAAGGAAGGGGACGGCAAGTCTCAGCAAGTTCCACATACACAAGATGAGATACTATTATAACTCCACGAGATTGGCGGATCTTAGGAAAAAAGATAAAAAAATTTATTTTTTGCATAACATTAACATAATAAATGCGGTTTTTTAGGTGTATTTGTTATTTCTTTCTGGTTTCATGGATGTTGTAAGAAATGGAAAAGTTATCGAATTTCTTTATCCCTATGAGAGATTCTAAAGAAGATCCAATCGAGTACCCAATCACTTCAGAAATTGATTTACATACTTTCCGTCCTAACGAGGTCAGTTCACTTCTTAGAGAATATATAAGGGAATGCAGAGAGCGAGGAATTCTTGAAATTCGAATCGTGCATGGAAAGGGGACAGGAACTTTACGTGAAGGCGTTCACCGGTTATTGGATGAGATGCCTAAGGAGGTTAACAGTTATCGATTAGGGGATGAATCGAGTGGGGGCTGGGGAGCGACACTAGTAATGCTCAGCGGATCATCATCTGATTAGGAGATAAGGCTTGTTACTTAATCATCTATTGAATATTTTTATGTTAAAGAGGTCATGAGAAATTTAATTCTTATCAGTTCGAGTGTTCTTTGTTTTTTTTCCAATTATAATGTTTATGCCGGTCTTTTTGAGGCGAATCCTTCGGGTGGAAATTATCAATTCGAGCTCGAAGCAGGAGAAGATAGTTCGTGGACAGTTCAGAGTCTGGTTCCCTGGATTACGATCAATGGATCAAATACTGGTACTGGCCCCAAAAATGTTTCATATACTGTCAAAAGTAACAATTCTTCCAAGATAAGGAACGGGCAAATACAGGTTTCTTATTCAGTTAAACAGGCTCCTTCCTGGGTCATTAGTACGGTCGACAGTGAAGGAATGGTTGGGACAGAGAACTCTATTAAATTTGGACCTAATGGTCAGCTTGCCATTTCTTATTATGATGCCACTAACAAGGACTTAAAATATGCATCCTATGATGGGAATAGATGGAACATCACAACTGTTGATGGCTCCGGTTCTGTCGGCAATCATAGTTCTCTTGGATTTGCCTCGAATGGAACGCCTGACATTTCATATCAGGACATCAGTACTGGGGATCTCAAATTTGCGTATTATGATCAGGGGGTCTGGAACTTAGAAACGATTGATGCTGAGAGTAATGTTGGAGGGTACGGGACATCTCTTAATTATACTCCTCAGGGCTTACCCGCAATTTCCTATTATGATAAAACAGAAACTGGGCTCATGGTTAAGGAATTAACGAGAACAGTTGATGGTGATTACTTTTGGTCCAGTATCAGCGTTGACCGTGGTCAAAGGTCTTGCAGTAATTCCATTCCTCCAAGTTGCAGATATTTGAGTAATAGGGGAGAATACTCTTCGCTCGGTTATCGGGATGACGGTTCGATAACCGCCTCTTATGTGGATAGCACTCATAATGAGTTAAGGTTCGTTGAACCTAATCCAACTCCTCGGCCCGGAGGACTTGCTGGTTTCTTTTATTTGAAATATCTCTCATCGTCACCTGACCCTGAAGTCAAAGTTTCAGCATTCACCTCAATGGATTATGATTCTAATGGAAACCCGGGAATTGCTTATGCTCTAGACAATGGGGGCTTGAAATATGCGTATTTTGATGGACAGAGGAGCAATGCAGGATCGCCTATGTGGAATTCAATGTCTGTTGATTCGGGAAAAGCTGGTGGATATGTGTCATTGAGCTTTGATAATCAGGGATTTCCGGGAATTTCATATTATGATGAGACCAATTCCAGCTTAAAATATTCCTACTATGATGGTGCTAGTTGGAACACTCAGACCGTTGATAATCAGGGCCGAGTCGGGGAATACACTTCGATAGATCATGGACCTGACGGACTCCCTGCAATTTCTTATTACGATAGATCCAATGGCGATTTGAAGTGTGCAAAATTTATTGGTTCTAACCTTAAATTATTTCATACTGTCATACAGGATCCTACGAATCCACCGGTCATAGAAATATCATTTCAGGATCTCAATCAGCGCTGTTCAGGTAACCCTATAAGACCGCGTGCCCAATCTTCTGATGGACAGTCTGTAACCTTAAAATATTACAGGCAGGAAGGTGATGATTTTGTTCTTTTGGTTGCCCCCCCCGTTGAGGTCGGATCCTATCGGGTCGTTGCGACTACCGCTGACGGCAAAAACACTGCAATGGAGACTCTGACTATCGATCCCCCTTATTTTAGAGAGGATCCGGATCGTGTTAATATGAATGATTGCCGTCAAATCGCTTGCACGCGATGGGAATGTTCGAATCAGGAGTCAATTAACTACTTTGTTGTTGCCATAGATAAAGACAAAGAATGGAGAGTCCAGAGCACGGTCCCTTGGATGATTCCTCAAGGACCAATGAGTGGTAATGGTCCTGGAACTGTGGCCGTTAAGGTAATGGCCAATTCTACGACCAATGTGCGAAGGGGTGACATTCGTCTATCCTATCCTGACGGGGAAATTATTTGGGTCTGGGAAAATCACAGCTTTGTTCAGGATTCTGTCGATCTAACTCTAGATAGTGATGGTGATGGGCTTAAGGATTTTGTTGAAACGAACACAGGGATCTTTGTCTCTGGTCAGGACACCGGAACGGATCCAAATGTGAGCGATACTGACGGTGACGGTTACCTCGATTATGATGAGGTTGTAACATTAGCGGACCCTACTGATGCGAAAAGTGTTCCCGAATCGATGAGTTCTTTTGGGAATGATGGAGGTGTTGGTGAATTGGCGATTGAGGGCACTGCCGATGTTTCGTGGACCCTTGAGAGTATGGTTCCTTGGGTCACTATTACGGGTCCATTGACCGGAACCGGCCCCGAGAGAATTTCCTTCAAGGTAGCGTCAGGACCTCAGGACATTCGTGTCGGTGCAATAAGAGTCGATTTAGTTGATGTGGCTGGTCAAGCCGTGGAATCCTGGGGGACAACGACTGTAGATAATGATGGAAACGTTGGCTGGTGGGACACATCGATTAGTCATAGTTCGGACGGTAATCCTGCAATTTCTTATTACGATAATAGCAGTGATGATCTTAAGTACGCCACTTTTGATGGGCAAAAATGGATAACTGAAACGATTGATGAGGAAGGAAATGTTGGCAGATTTAATGCGATCAGTCATGGTCCTGATGGGCTCCCTGCGATTGCTTATTATGATTGGAGTAACAGGGATCTCAAATTTGCCTCTTTCAATGGGCAGAGGTGGGATATTGAAATTGTTGAAAGTGATCAAATGATAGGTACGGAAGTATCATTGAGCTTCAGTCCTGAGGGTAATCCTGCCATTTCCTATCATAACGTGAGTTCAAGAGATTTGAAATTTGCTTCCTTCGATGGTCAGAAGTGGAGCACTGAGACGATCATTAGTGAAGGGGATGTCGGACGGTATGGTACATCCCTGAGACATGGGCCTGAGGGTAACCCCGCCA
>MDTE01039819.1_pt1 | contig 11684 bp, 14 predicted proteins | sample 811231 | NCBI WGS metagenome assembly MDTE01 (sample SAMN05326651, study PRJNA326480) | marine metagenome | isolation source: seawater | place: Indian Ocean: Red Sea | collected 2010
CAGAAGATACGCTGATATACCAAGAAGGGTGTGTTACATGCACGGCTTGCGGTCACGGCAAGTGCGGCTGAAAAGCAAAATAGCTAATTTCACCACAGGGCTAGCAGTAACATTTGTTGCACTAAGTGTCATTCCACCCCTTTTTGCTATAGGGACAGCTCTATACTTAAGAGATGTGATAAAGGAGCACAGAAAATGAAGCATAAGATCACAATATCTCCACTGATCAAAGAAGTAGAACTTAGAAAACCGCCTGTCATTATTAGAGTCAACAAATTTAATGAAGAAGCAGCTAAAAAATTTGCTTCTGAAATGGCGACTGCACACAACACGGGGCAGGATATTATCCCTGTAGTAATTGATTCATACGGCGGGCAGGTTTACAGCTTAATGTCTATGATTGGTGCTATTAAAAATGCTTCTTTGCCTGTAGCTACAATTGTAGAAGGCAAAGCTATGTCTTGCGGCGCAATATTGTTTTCGTTCGGAGAAGAAGGACGAAGATACATGGACCCACATGCGACTGTAATGATTCATGATGTCTCTTCTATGGAGTACGGTAAAGTAGAAGAAATAAAAGCTAGCGCTGAAGAAACAGAGCGTTTGAATCAACTGGTCTATAAAATGATGGCCAAAAATTGCGGCCACCCTGATGATTACTTTTTAGAGTTAGTTCATGAAAAAGGGCATGCTGACTGGTTTCTAGACGCAAAAGAATCGAAAAGGCATGGGCTCGCAAATCATTTGCGTCTTCCCACGCTTGAAATTGATGTGAGCGTTAAGATTAAAATGAGGTAAACATTCTCATGGAATTAATCTCAACGCATGTTTGTAAAACCCGAGACGTTGGCGTTCATGGAAATCTCTTTGGTGGGCTTATGATGTCTTGGCTAGACGAAGCCGGTGCAGTTTTCTCAGCACAAGTATGTGGTACTCCACGAATGGTCACAAAAGCGGTATCTAAAGTTATTTTTGAAAAACCGGTACGGCCTGGACAAATTATCAAAATATACGGCGACGTAGTAAGGATTGGAAACGCTTCTATTACTATTTTTCTAGAAGCACGCCGTCACAGCGTTGTTAATGGGTCACAAAAAAAAGTATGTGAACTAGAGATGGTGTTTGTTCGAATTGATGGAGACGGAGAGTCTGTTCCCATAATCAATGTAAAAAAAGAATACGAGAATAAACGTGAAAAGAATTGACTTATATGAAGACGGAGTGGGATCAGTTGAATATATTCAGCACATGGGAACTGATTTAACGATAGTTAATTCTGCTAGGGTTTCGTTTGGTAAGGAAAAATCCCAAATTGAAGAAGCTGACAAGAAACTTATTGACTATCTTATTAGGCATCGTCATACTAGTACCATGGAGCATTGTTCTGTTACTTTTCGCTTTGTAGTTCCCCTCTTTGTTAGAAGTCAACATCACAGGCATAGAACATGGTCTTATAATGAGATAAGCCGTCGATACACAGATGTAAACATTAGATTTTATGAGCCAAAAGACTTTAGAACGCAGCATAAATCAAATCGTCAAGCTAGTAATGAAAATGATTTGATAAACCCAGCTGTAGATTTTTCTGATGCGACACATTTGGAAGTAAGCGCCTCAGATGCCTTGGTGACACACCATGAATCGTCTATGAGATTATATGACTCGATGATTCAGGCAGGAATCTGTCGAGAGCAGGCTAGAGGAGTTCTACCTCAAAACATGTACACAGAGTATTACGGAACTGTGAATCTTAACAATTTGATGAAGTTTATAGATCTTCGAACTCATGATGGTGCACAGTGGGAAATTCAAAAAGTAGCAGAAGCATGCCTAGTTATTGCTGAAGAGCTTTGGCCTGTCGCAGTAGAATCTTACAGGAGAAATAAATGAGCGAGGGAAAAATAAAAGTTAGAGGCTACATGAAGCCCGCTGCCTCGTTCCACACATTAGATGAATGGCAGAAAGTAGTAGAAGAAATACTAGAGCTCCAGTCTGAAGGGTTTTCGACTCGAGGGAGTCTTACTCAAGATCAACGCCTTATAGATATCGTCAATCTTTACTTCGGATATCAGCTTCATGAAGAAGTGGAACGATGGGCACTTTTAACAGAAAAAAATGTTCTTGACTTTATTGAAGACTTTGCTAATCATCGATTCTGGGGATTGGAGAAAGAATTCGGCCACTATTTTCCTGATATCAAGAAGTTGAAGTTTGCTTATTTTTACTCAAGGGGAGATATGGAGCCTTACGTGATGCTGGATGATGAATATACGACACAGCTTTATGGATCTGTTTACAATCCCAAACTATTATGTCATTATACAACACCAGACAGTCTAAAAAGACTATCAGACGCAATACAAAAAGGTCCGGAGTTTGACATATCTTCTTTTACTGTGATGGAAAGAGAATTCTTCCGACCGGAGTCGACTGTTTTAGTCAAATTTGTAGGAAACGTTCGAGCCGGATTTCGAAGTGATATAAAATCCATGGCGCTTGATAATGGGCGCAGAGCATGTAACATGTACAGACTAGAATACCCAGGACATGATATGAACAATATCTGTTATGAGCTCGATAGCTGTGACGGAGACGTAAGAACATCCCTTTGGAATGAGTATATTGCAACTCCCATTCAAATAGTTGACATTCTTGAAAGACAAGAACTAGACTTGTAAAAGTACTTTGTGAGTCATAGGATTATCTATGATGAACAAACCCATCACAGAGCCACGATTCAGATCACCTGTTGGAATGCTGCAAGAAGATATGTGGCCCGACGTTTGGAAGATTTTAGTAGTCTGTATTCTGCACAATCAGACATCGCGGAAGCAGGTAGACAAGGTATACAAAAACCTCTTTTTAAGATACCCACAACCCGATCTCATGGCAGCTGCAAATCCGGAGAGTTTGGCAAAAATTCTAAAGCCTCTAGGCCTCTATAATAGACGAAGTAAGTCGCTTATTAGATTTTCGAAAGAGTTTTTGAACAATAGCTGGAATTTGCCTTCTGATTTATATGCATGTGGAAAATATGCTGATGATTGCTTTAGAGTCTTTTGCAGATTTGAATGGAATGATGTCGAGCCAACAGACCATGCTTTGAATGACTACGTTGAGTGGGCAAGGAGGCATTATGCCTGAAGGACCTGAAGTAAAAAGAATGGCAGTCGATCTTTGCGAAAACTTTTCGGGTAAAACTCTGTCTGAAATACAGATTCTGTCCGGAAGATATTCAAAAAAGCCAGCTGAGGGCTTGGATACTGCCGTAGAGAAGCTTCCGCTAAAGATTGTGGGTGTAGGTGTTCATGGAAAGTTTCTTTACATTTTAACTTCCAGCGGACACAACATCTGGTCAACGCTAGGGATGACTGGGCAATGGTCGTCTCAAAAAAACAAGCATAGCAGAATAGAGTTTAGAACAACAGCCAATGACACATTTTATTTCAATGACCAGCGGAATTTTGGCACTATTAAATTTGTATACGGCCCAAATGTATTAAAGAATCGTCTAGAGAAGCTAGGCCCTGATATGCTGTCTGAAGATGTTAGCGCTTCTTTGTTTGTTGAGCGGATGAGAAAAAAAGAAAAGTGGAACATTACTAAGGCACTAATGGACCAATCAGTAATCGCTGGTGTTGGAAACTATATAAAAGCAGAGTCACTTTGGCTAGCCGGCATGAATCCTTTGAAGCATGTAAGCGATTTTACAGACTATGAATTGATAGTGCTGTGCTCAGCGATTCAAGATATTATGAAAACTTCTTATGAACATGGCGGCGCAACTTTTTTAACACATAAGAACTTTTCTGGCCTTCCAGGAGATTACTCCAGCAGATTTCTTTGTTATAATAGAAAGCTAGATGCCGAAGGTAACAAAGTTATAAAAACTAAAACACCCGATGGGAGGACTACTCATTGGGCACCGGACAAACAAAAATAAAGGAGATACAAATGAAAGAATTTAAATTAGACGATACAACCATTATGCAAATTGTTAGGCTTTTGCAAATGGGACTGTTGACAGGAACTGACGTAGCAGACCAGCTTCGAACGTTAAGGCTTTCGACAAAAGATGATACAAACCTTCTAGTGCCATCACCAGATTACGTAGAAGAGTTTGATGAAAATATCAATAAGCTTGTTGAGACCGCAGAATCAGCAACGGACACTGAATAGAAGATTTAATCCAATGAGTCAAGACAAGCTAGATCATCTTTTTGAACTTAGAAAACATTTCATGGAACACTTAGAGTCCCAAAAGCCGGGAAGTTATCCTTCTTGGCCTCTAGATATCTCCAAGAAGCAGTCACAACAATTAATTAGAGATTTAGCGCTTAAAGGTGTTGAGGAAATGTTCGAAGCTTTGGGACACCTTAAGAATTGGAAACCTCATCGAGACACGGAGAATCCTGAGTTTGATAGGGATGAATTTGTGGAAGAGGTGGTTGATGCATTCAATTATTTTTTAAGCATGCTTGTTTTAGTCGGTGTAACTTCAGATGAGCTTTACGAATCTTACTGCTCAAAAGACAGAAAGATTCACCAAAGATTAAACTCAGGGTACTAGCTGATATCGACGATCACTAGGGCGGTAAAGTGGAAACCAAACCCAGCCATCACTAGAATGTGCCAAATTGTGTGGAACCACTTTCGAGTATCAGACACGTAGAAAACTACTCCGATACTGTAAAATAGAGAACCTATAATACCCAGTGTAAATGAAGCCCCCTCTGTGATAGGGGTTTTGAATAGTAACCCAGTCGCAGGCATGAATGAAAGCCATCCTAACAAAACATAAGATGCAATCGATGCTGATTCTGACATTTCTTTTTGGGTGCACAGTTTCGCAATAAAGAAACTAGAAAAAATCAAGATCGTAAAACAGCTGATCATCCCAAAATATGGATTCGAAACAACAAGACTCAGAGCACACCCTGACCCTGAAATCATCAGGTAAATCGCTGTCTTATCGACCACACGATTTCGAAAGTGATCGAGCTTGTTCTTTGAAGAGTGGTATAGGTAAGACGAAAAGAAAGTCCAGGCGGAACAGCTACTTATGAGTATAATTGGAACTGTAAGCCGTGGGTGCAAATCTTTCAAGAATAAAACAAGAAAAGCCGCGAGAAGAGAACCAATTGACGCTATAAAATGCGTAGCTGCATTAATGACTTCTTCTTCTTGGCTTCTTTCCATACCAGTCCCAACTTAAGCCTGCTAAACTTAACTATGAATTTTATGCATTCTCGGAAAAAAGTGTTATAAACTTTATGTTCATTTCATCGACTATGGTTATTATTTTTGTGAGGTTAAAATGACCGGTAGAAAGTTCAAAGATTTACAATTAGTTCAAAAAAAGTTTTCTGATTTATTTTTCAACTCTGATGAGATGACAGAATCAGAGAGGATTGAGCGTCACAAGATTTTTACTCTGGCACTTCACTCAGAAGCAGCTTCGCTTTCTGACGCTGTACATTATAAAGATCACCAGCCAGTAAAGCAATTGACTGATAGACAAAAAATTCTCTATGAGTCTGTAGATTTGTTTCGATACTGCTTAGCAATTCTTAACTTGTGGGACTTTTCACCTGATGATTTTGAAGACGCATTTGATTCAAAAAATGCATATCTTTGGGATAGAGAAACCCGAGGGATTCAAAAGTGGGACGGCCAGCCGGTTGTCATTTTTGATGTTGATGATGTAGTAGCGCAGTTTAGAAAGGGATTCTTTGGGTGGGTAGAAGAGAATTTTGGTGTAAAGTTCGATTTAGAAGACCCGAACTATTATGTTCGGCATCCAGTGGGAGATCTCTCTAATGAAGAGGCATATATGCTTTTCATAAAAGAGGGAGGGATACGGACACTTCCTATAAACGAAAGAGTTGTAGAATCAATGAAACGCCTTAGAGAATCTGGTGTTTGGATTCACCTTTTGACAGCTCGACCGGATGATAATTTAAAATGTTTGTATGATACGCACTATTGGCTTTCAGAAATGAACATCCCATACGACTCAGTCGCTCTGTCAGCTGAAAAGTATAGATGGCTTACAGACAAAGAATTTTTTAAGCAGGGAAAAGTTATTTGTGCTGTTGATGACTCACCCAAACACGCATTGGAATATGCACAGCATGACATTAAAGTGATGGTTCCCAAAAGAGCTTATAATAGTGACACTTGGGACGTTGATAATATTGAACCATTTGATTGGTGGGAGGACAAAGTAGATGAGAAGATCCAGAGACTACTACATGAGAAGACTTGATAGACTAGTAAGTGATATCATCGAGAATAAAAGGGTTGATTTGACACAGCTTTCTAATGAGACTGAACTCGGTCTAGAATCTGTTTTAGATGATTATATTTTAGAGAAGTTTTTGACCATCGGAGACAAATCTTTTAATCGCGACGGATATCGAAATGCGACTGACAAGATTATTGAACATTTGAACCTGCACGTATAAACTTGACAATAACTCAAAAGGAGAAAATTAATGCCTCAAAACCCAGACCTTGAACCAATTCAGCTTCCAATGGAGCTTAAGTTTGGTGAAAACCCTAAAACTGAGTTTTTGAATAACCTCAAAGCCCTCAAGGTTGAGCTCGTCGACTCACCAACAACCGAGCAAGCAAGAAATGTTGCTTGGCATTATGTGAAAGCAACCTGGGCTGATGATCCTCAAGAAGTAGATCCTGCCACTGCACCTGTCAATATTAAAAGCAAGAACCTTCTGGATGTTTTGCAATTTCGTGCGCTTCCAACTCCAATGGAATGCCTGGGATTCACATTCAGACTTTCAGGCTTGTCTTTTCAAGAAGTTACACACATTATTCGACATCGGGCTGGATCTTTTGCAGCTCAATGCACAGGTGACCGCGACTTAAGGGATGATCCAGCTGTTGTTCCCGAATCTGTAGAAAATTCCCCAGAATTTTTGGAGCGATATAAGCAGCTTGTTGAAGATTCAAAGCAGCTTTACGCTGACATGACAGACTCTAAGGTTGTGTCGATGATGGATGCACGAATGATTCTTCCCAAGTGCATGACGTCTTTTTATTACATGCGTCTAAACCTCAAGGATCTTATTGGGTTTGTTCGACAAAGACAAGACGTTCAGATCCAGCCCGCGGCTGACAATATTTTGGCTGCTCGTATGGCTATCGAGGCATGTAAGGTAATTCCTGAGCTGACTCAAGTTTTTAACTTTGACGCTCCTGACATGCATTATATTAAGACGTTCCGAGTCAAGGAGGGCGACAAGTGGATCAGCCGAGGTACAAATCTGTACTGGCCTGAAGAAAAGAACGATACGTTTGATTTCCACCCACATGATACAATTTATCAAGCTCGTCGAGAAGAGCTTAACGGCACCCACGGTACTGGAGAAAAGGTCTTTACTGCAATGTGGCGTGAACTAATGAACGAATTTAATGATCTTAAGTCAGATTACAATAATAGATTCTAGGAGAAAAAAATGACTGACGAACAAACTGTAGACAATAATGAAGAAAGTCCGAGTGCTAAGGTTTATCTTGCTTCGGGCTGGTTTACTCCGACAGCTGCGGAAGAACTCACTCAACTTGAAGAAGTTTTTGATAAGAGAGAGTGGATCGATCTGGCTAGTCCACGACGAATTTTTGTGTGCCCACCAGATGCACCTAAAGAAACACAGGATGAGACATTTGTTGGAAACTTAGAGCACATTGTTTCCTCCACCTTTTTGCTAGTCAATACACGAGACAAGGATATCGGGACAATTTGGGAAGCTGGATTCGCTTTTGCACATCAAAAGCCCATCATCTATTTTTGCGCAGGTCTTCCAGAAGGTGCCAAGTTCAATCTTATGCTGGCTCGAAGTGGTGTCAAGGTATGTACTTCTTTTGAGGAACTAGAAGATTATCTTGACCGATGCTTTGATGCGGGAGAGCTAATAATTGAACAATACGATCAGGCAATTGAGTAAACCTAGAGCCATAAATGAAATTTCTTATTACAGGTGAAGCCGGATTTATTGCAACCAACCTTTCTAAGGTCTTGAAAGCGTTAGGGCATGAAGCTGTTACGATCCAAGACTCTAATGTTTTAAGATTGCAATCTACGGGCGAGACATGTGTACACAGAAACGACTCAGAGGTGTGGTCATGGCACCTTAAGAATTTAGGGGTCGATGCTATTATTCACAACGCAGCCGTTGTGGGAACTGATGTTGTAGCTCTAAGCCCTTCTGAAGCAACACTTTCTAACGTTGCTGGATCATATAACATTGCCATGGCAAGTAAATCTGCAAATGTTCCGGTTTGTTATATGGGCACGACTGTAATTTATGACACTGCCAAATATCAAGCTTCCCAGATAACTGAGACATCACAGATAAGACCAATGACTCTGTACGGGAGTCAAAAATTGGCAGGAGAGCATATCATCACAAGTCATGCAAAAGACTGGATGGTTATTCGTCCTTTGTTTGCGTACGGTGGTGTGGGTGATATGAATTCACTTATCGCCAAAACAATTTATGCTAGTCTTACTGAGTGCAAAGAGCTAGATATGTTTTTAAATCCTAGCAGGATTAAGGACTATCTCCATGTCGTAGATTTTTGCGAAGCGGTTGCCCACGCGTGCACTGAAGGGTTGTGGGGTAACGATTATAATGTCGCTGCTGAAACACCACATGTGACGCTAAAGATTATTGAGATGATGACTGATATCGTAGCATCAGATATTGGAAAAATTATCAAATGGCACCCAGAAACAGACTATCTAGGAAATCATATGCTTTCTTCTGAGAAGTTTAGAAAAGATAGTGGTTGGTCTCCGCGTATCGATCTTCGGGATGGGATTCGCTTAGTGCACAAGTCGATTAAGGACAATCTAGAAGATTACAATCCCTTAATTTATCTGGATAGAGCTAAAGATCAATCAATTGATCTGACAGAGTTTTATAATTCTAACATTTAGCTGTCTTAGAAAGTGTAAATTCCTGGTGCATGTGATACATTTAATGTAACGTTAACTGGAGTGTATTTTGAGTTCTAAATTAGATTTAATCAGTCCCCCAACACGCTTCACTGGTCTTCATGCACATTCATCTTTTAGTACATTCGATGGATTAGGTTACCCTAAAGAGCATATTGACTTTATTTTGAGTGAGGCACAAGGAATGGATTCCTGGGCGCTGACTGATCATGGAAATGGTTCGGGCCTAGCCCATGCGAGAGCCCACACTGTTAAGATGCAAAAGGCGGGTCACAAATACCGCCAGCTTTACGGTGTGGAGTTTTATTTTGTGCCTTCACTCGAAGATTGGAAGCACCAGTATGAGACTCATCGTCAAGAAGTCCGAGATGCAAAAACTGCTAAAGAGCAGGAGAAGAAGGCTACTCAAAAAATCGTAATTGATGCTGAAGATGAAGTCGAGCAGGGCGGCCATGTAATCGAAGACGAAGAAGAAACCAAGCGGTCCAGCGCGAACAAGCCCGAGTGGAAACGATATTATCATCTTGTCGTGATTGCCAAGAACCAGGTAGGCCTTGGAAATCTTTTTACTCTTGTCAAGAAGTCCTACAAACATGGGTTTTATCGTTTTCCTCGCATCGACTATAAGATGCTGAAGGAGCATAGCGAAGGTCTAGTTGTATCGACTGCCTGTGTCGGAGGCCTTGCTTCAGGGCTTATCTATCGTCAGTTTAGTGGATTACGCTTCGATGAGCTTCATCCTGATTTGATGAACAATTTGGATGATTACAATCCGATTATGACACGTCTTGAAAATATGGCAGATCAGTTTGTTGATTGCGTCGGTCGAGATAATTTCTTCCTTGAAATGCAATTCAACGATTTGCCGGCCCAGCATCTGACTAATAGATGTCTTATCGACCTCTCTGATAAAACGGGTATTCCTCTAGTTGCCACTGCTGATTCTCACTTTCCAAGTTCAGACAAGTGGCAAGCCCGAGAGCTGTATAAAAAGCTCGGGTGGATGGGTGCCAAGCTCGATCAAAGCATGCTACCAAAAGAAGAAGATCTTAAGTGCATGCTATACCCTAAGAACGCAGCTCAGATGTGGGATGAATTTAAGTCTTCGTACGGGGAGTACGACTTCTACAAAGGCCATGAAGAGAACGTCCGCGATGCTATCGAGCGTACCCATGACATTGCTTGGCAAATGTGTGAGGATACGTGGATCGATACATCAGTTAAGCTGCCTAAGTTTGGCACACCTGAAAAGCCTGCTTTCAAAATGCTGGCTGATCTTGTTAAGGCTGCAATGATCCGGGAAGATCTGGCTAACAAGCCTGAATATGTCGAGCGCATGAAGGAGGAAATGTCTGATATCAAGTACCTCGGCTATGAAGCATACTTCTTGGCAATGTACAAGATTTTCCATCTTGCAGAAAATCGAACTCTCTTTGGTCCCGGTCGTGGCTCTGGTGCTGGGTCACTTGTAAATTATCTGCTCGGTATCACACAGATTGACCCAATCCCGCACGGCTTACTTTGGTCTCGTTTCCTTGGCCGACATCGAACTTCCTGGCCTGATATTGATACCGATGCAGGAGACCGAGATGCGCTGATTGATGCATCCAGAGAGCTCTTTGGAGATGATGCAGTCATCCCTGTTTCCAACTTCAACACTCTTAAGCTTAAGTCACTCGTAAAAGACATTGCAAAGTTTTACGGAATTGACTTTGGCGAAGTAAATAAAATGACTGGCCCGCTTCAAGACGAGGTAATGCCACATGCCAAAGACGAGAATCAGGAAAAGTCTGTGTTTGTCCTCAAACATGAGGACTGCATGAAGTATTCTAAGGGGTATAGAACATTCATGGAAAAATATCCTGAAGTTGGTCGGCATGTTGAGACTCTTTTTATGGAAAATAGGTCAATCGGACGACACGCGGGCGGTGTAATCATTGCGCCCCCTAGAGATCTTGAAACTACAATGCCTATTATCGGTGTCCGGGGTGAGCTACAGACACCGTGGACTGAAGGCATGAATTTTAGAAACTTAGAAGACAACGGATTTCTAAAGTTTGATTTCCTCGGACTAACCCTTCTAAAAGATGTAGAAAACTGCATTGGTAGAATTCTTAAAAAGCAGGGTAACCCTAATCCAACTTTTGCTGACATTCGAGAGTTCTTTGATGAGCATTTAAATTGTCGTTACAATCAACAGGAAGACCCAGAAGTTTGGAAGCATGTGTATCACGAGGGGCACTTTACAGGAGTGTTTCAGTTCACAGCCCCGGGTGCTCGTAAGTTTTGTCTCGCTGCGCAGCCAACAACCATCACAGAGTTGGCTGCGCTAACTGCCATTTATCGCCCAGGGCCTTTGAAAGCAAATGTCCATAGGAAATATGTAAAAGCCAAAAGAAATGCATCAGAGATTAAATACGATCATCCAGTAATTGAATCTGTTCTCGGTCCTACATTTAATTTTGTTGTCTTTCAAGAGCAGTTTATGACACTGGCAGTTGAGCTTGCAGGGTTTACACCCGGTGAGTCTGATAAGCTTCGAAAGACGCTGGTGAAGAAGTCACTGGACACCATGGGTAAGAAGGGGGGCGAACGCGAAGCTGCACGAAAGAAATTTGTGGAAGGCGCAAAGGAGCTTCACGGTATCGATGAAAGTATCACACAAGCTCTCTGGGAAACAATCGAGGCTTTCTCTGTATATGGC
>MDTE01104070.1_pt1 | contig 11684 bp, 9 predicted proteins | sample 811231 | NCBI WGS metagenome assembly MDTE01 (sample SAMN05326651, study PRJNA326480) | marine metagenome | isolation source: seawater | place: Indian Ocean: Red Sea | collected 2010
GTTTTCTGCTTTAAACTATAACACTCCTATTTTAGGTATTCCTGCAGGAGTGAAAATGCACTCTTCTGTGTTTGGGACAAGTCCAAATGCAGTTGGTAAAATACTTGTACGTATAATCTCAAATCATTCTAAAAGTTTTAAAACAACTTCTGCTGAAATCATCGATTTAGATGAAGAGATGAGAAGAAAAAATAAAATTGAGACTAAATTAGTTGGTTATGCCAATATCCCAACTGACAACTATTTAATTCAAAATCCGAAGACTTATAGGTTTTTTAAGGATGATGAGTCAATTCTTGGAATTGCAAAATTTTTAGAAAATCAGTTAACAGATGAAGCGACCTATATTATAGGACCAGGTCGTACTACCTATAAATTTCTAGAAAAAATTGGGATCCCAGGAACCTTACTGGGGGTTGATGTCCTAAAGGGGCGTAAATTGATTGGTAAGGACGTTAACAGTTGTGAGTTAGAATTGTTATCAAGAACTGACCCTATATATATTATTTCTGGAATTATTGGCGGACAAGGTTTTTTATTTGGAAGAGGGAATCAACAAATAACATCAGATATAGTTAGAAGAGTAGGCAAAAAAAATATTATTGTTGTAGCAAGTACAAAAAAAATATATTCACTCCCTTACCAAAGAATCCTTATTGATACAGGCGAAAAAGAATTAGATCAAATGTTAACAGGATATATCAAAGTCCAAACAGATTTTAATTTAAAGTATGTATTGAAGGTAGAAGTTGCTTAGTTTTCATCAATTTTTGGTGGTTCCCAATTCAATGGTGGTTTTTTTCTTTCGAGTGGAAATATTTTCACTTTAAAATTAGAATCTGAACCATTCATATACATTGTTCTTTTTGTTATAAGCCAGCTATCATATTTACGAATTAATTCATCATGATATTGTCCATATATAGTTGCTGTTGTATTGTCAAACCTTTCGTGCCACGCATACACATAACTTTTTGAAAAAGCTTTGTTATCACCAATTAAATTTATTTTCACGTTAGACAAATGGTGCGAAGTTCTTTTCCATCTCCACATCCGTTCAAGAGATTTCGCAAGCTCTTTAGATCCAATACTATTTAATTGTTTGTCTGTGCCAAAATCCACAATACAATCTTCTGAGAATAACTTGGCAATTGCATCCAAATCCATACTATCAAGAGCGAAACAGTATTCAACAAGTAGTAAATAAATTTCTCTTTCGTGAAGGTACTTATTTAAAAGATCTTTCATTCTTTATGTAGATGTTTGAGTGAATTTGTAAAAATAATAATCCTTTAATCATGATTTAAATTTCACTGAATTTCTCAGTGAGTTCACCGATCTTAACAGGAATAATTGGATATCGAGGTGCAAAAAACATCTCTTCATCTAAAGGCAGATTTGTCTCAGATTCAATGATTTCAGAAAGAAATGAAGCACAATACCTTCCCTGACAACGGCCCATCCCAATTCTCGTCCTTTGTTTAAATTCTTTAATCGAGATACATCCTGAGTTAATTGCTCTTTGAATTTGCTTAAAAGTAACTTGTTCACAACGACAAACAAATGATTCGTTATTATTCTTAAACACATTAGGTAATTTACTTGAGTAGAGTTTCCAAAATCCAGATTGAAACATTCGGCATTTATTCAGAGATTTTACAGATGTTAAATATTCATCATGGTGCTCTTTATTTATTTTATGGCCGAGAGATTTGACAGCATCAATGCCGGCAATAATTCCTTCTTCGCATGCAGCATATGCACCGTTTAGGCCTGCACAATCACCAACAGCATATACTCCGTCAATGTTTGTTTCTAAATGATCATTACGAATAGCTATCAATTGTTTTCGAAATGCATCATAAGTAAATTTGCAACCCAGATTGCGTAGAATTATATTTGATGGTAGAAAACCATAACCCATAAGAACTATGTTGCTATTTAAGGATATATTATATTTCCCCAAACTATTATTTGAAGATACTGGAGCAATTACTGAAGTCAACTCATTTGTTTTTATTTTTTGAATAGAAGACAAACAATAATCATAATAAACTGGTATATTCCTCTGTTTTATTTCTTTTAAATAACGAATTCCTTGAATACAAAGATGAGGTGAACCTCGAAACATTTTTACAAGGGATTTAATTGATCGTATACCTGGTTTCAATGCTGATTCAGAAATGCCTACTATGGAAGCTCCAGCCTTTTCAAGTTCAAGTGCAACTTGAATGTTGAAGGGGCCATTCCCGGCAATAAAAATTTTCTTACCAGCAATTACGTTATATGTTCTGAGCAAGGTTTGTGCTGCACCAGTTGTCATCACACCAGGAAGAGTCCACCCTTCTACAGGTATGGGCCTTTCGAAAGCACCTGTAGCTACGACGATTCTTTTTGGTTTAAATATAACGGTATTTCCTTCAATTAACGCGAATATATCCTTTTCGTGAGTGCCCCCCCATATTTGAACATTATTTAAAATTTTGACGTTTGCATTTTTCATTCTCTTTATTAGCTTTCTCCCAAGATTTATTTGGGAGTCTTTATTGGAGAAAGAAGAATTTGCATGGATAGGTGTAGGCTGTTTTGAAAATTGGCCTCCTGGTATACCTCGTTCATCTACCAGCACTACATTCAAACCGCATTCAGCCGCTATTGATGCGGCAGACATTCCACCTACGCCTCCACCGACAACGAGAATGTCTGGAGTTTCTATTTTTGTTTCTGAATTAAACGTTTTTTTAACTACTGCATGATTTTTACGAGGATTTGCAAAGTGATTTTGCCTTTTTATTTTCATCTGATCTTTTAATTTGATCATGCAGGCACGCTGATTATCAACTCCATCAATTTCAACAAGACATTCTTGACAAATACCCATTCCACAGAAAACACCTCTTGATTCACCATTTGAGGTAAATCTTAAATTTGTTATGTTGTATGCTGTTAATGCTGCAGCAACACTATCTCCTGGAAATGCTTTAAGAGTTTTTCCTTCAAATTCAAAATGTATTGGTTTTGAATGAACTGAAATATCTGTATGCATGGCCCTCATAGGGGGCGCATCTTTATTCTGATGACTCATAAATATCTTTTTTTTAATTTAAACTAAATGATCAATATAGAGATCAATATAATTGAATAAAAAATATAAAATTTACCTAATAATAGTTTAACTGGACATCATGTAAATAAGAGATTCGACTCCGTATTGCGATAAATGAATGTTTCCTGAAGACCATGTCATAAATTTTATTATTTCCAGAAATTATCCCCTAAAGTTATATTTTTTTAGATCACCAGTTAGTCACGCCTAATCATAATATGTTTGAAATGAGTATATCCGTGAAGTAATGTCTGATTTTTCCACTGGTGTTTTTTTATGGTGTTATCTTTCCAGTGCGGTATTAGGATGTGCAAAGAAAACCGAGTATAAAGCTTTTATAATGGATTCATTCTCGGAAAATCCCTTTCTGTTATCAGAATATCCGCTGTTCACATTTAATTTGTTTGAATACATCAAGTTGATGGTGGATCGCTCTGTCCCTTGATAAAATATGTTATCCAACTGGAAATCAGGTTAAGTCAGTGTTTACGGTTTTGCAGTGAAAGCAAAACCCTCAAGATGATGTTCAATGATGGTATCAGATTCCCAATCACTGATGGATGAATTTTCATCGACCATCTTTGATCCTATTTTCAAACCATATCCGGATAGGAACCATTCTTCTGCTACTCATTCTGCCGTGACATCTTCAACGTTTTATCTTTGAACTCAAGTGTGTGTAGAGATCTACGCTTTAAATTATTACTTCAGATTGTCTAGATAAATCCTCAAGTGAAAATTTGATTTGTTAATAAAACTTCAGTCTTAGTGCAATTTTATTCGTGCTCCAATCTTAAAAAAGATAGATTCTTTCAAGAACCAATCCTCTAAAAAAACTCAAAAAGAACGTTAGCCATATGTCGTTCAAAATTAGATGTGATTTGGCAGCACGTTAGACACGTTTTCCAAGATTGCAATATAATACACCGTAAATGTTGTTTTTTTAACCTCCTGGAATCCGACTGATTTCCCGTGGACTTTATATAAAGCGATCCTTAATACGTCTATCTGCTCATGTTCAGTTTGAATTATCTGTTTATATGTTTTCTTCGTTTCCTCTCGATCTTGCAAGGTTAAAAGGTGCTGATTTTGAAAAAAGGGATATTTCACTATTTATATGTTTATTATCTGTCATATAAGAACTTTAAATCTTTAAATTGTAAAAAATAAATATAATTTGATCATTATCAATATGAAAACCAGAGATTTCCTTGAACTTCCAATTAATAAATATCTGTTAATTGTCGGGTATTATCTATAGAGCAATAAAGTTTTTTGATTTAATGAAATATTTTCGAATTATCAAAGAAATATCAAAAAAATATTTTTGGCTTTACAACTTTCAGAGATTTTGTCACCTTACCTTTTCATGTAGAGTTGTGGTACTCTATCAATGTGCCTTTTGGCTCAGGACGAAGGGTGTTTCATAAAAATCTTCAACTTGTCTGATTGTGACAATGTGGTGATGATTTCAATCCTGGGAAATTGTAATGGTTCATGTTTTAAATTCTCAATTTAATTAAAAAGGAGTTAAAATGCTTAAAATATATTCATTTATGAGTTTTGCTTTATCAAAAGTGAATCGTGATCTTTCATTAAAAGAAATGGTTCGGTATATCATTGCAATCGCTATAATTGGCATTGCTGTAAACGGCTTAACCTTTTCCTCGTTAAATGCAAAATCATTAGATGAAATCCTGTCTGACAAAAAAATTCGAATTGGGATCAACCCAAATTTCCCCAATATGTCTGTTCGTAATAGTAATGGAGATTGGGAAGGATTTGATATTGAAATCGGGAAGGCAATTGCAAATAAATTAGGCGTGGAAGTAGAATGGGTTCCGACTGAAACACCTCAACGTGTCCCGTTTCTGGTTTCGGATAGAATTGATATATCGTTGGGTGCATTAACCAGAAACTCTGAACGTGCGAAATTGATTGATTATACGGTGCCACTTCACACTGAAGTCCTGGCAGTACTTGCAACAAATAAGATTAAGGGAAACAAGTGGCAAGACTTCAATAGAGACGGTGTTACTCTCGCAAATATGCGTGGAAATTGGACGGTTGGGTGGATAGAAGAAAACATGCCTAAAGTTGAATTGGAACTTGTTGACACATTAGCTGATACCGTTCGTCTTGTAGGCCAAGGTCGCGCCGATGCAATTGTTGAGAACATCGATTTCTTCATGGCATTTACTAAAAACTATCCTGATGTCAAATGGAGAGTCGTTGAGGAAGCAATTTTTGTTGCTTATTGTGCAATTGGTGTGAGTCAAGGTAATGAAAACCTTGCCGAGGTCCTGAACATCATTCTCTACGATCTTCATGGCTCTGGAACAGTCAATGCCACTTGGGAGAAATTTTATGGTGCACCAATGCTACGGAAAGTAGAGCCTAATCCTTATTTCTGAACCGATTCGTTATAAGCCCGGCAACATGCCGGGCAGTTAATGAAGTAGATCATTGTTGAATTACAACTTCCAATTCAGTGTAGTTTGGGAGAACTTTGATGCTCTTCTTGAGGGAGCATGGTTGACTTTCCAGCTTGGGGTTCTGGCTTTTGCCGGTGGAGCAATCATCGGTCTTGTTGGAGCTGCCATTAAAACTTATGGGCCATTACCCCTTTATCTTCTTGTTGATATTTACGTTATCTTCATTACCAATACTCCAGCTCTAATACAAATTTATTTCCTGTATTTTGGATTGCCTGAAATTGGTATTCGCTGGTCAAGTGAGACTTGTGTTCTGATTGGTTTGATTCTTAATGCAGGAGCATATTTGACGATGATTCTTCGAGCAGGGTTCTTGTCGGTTCGACGGAACGAACTTGAAGCAGGTCTAACCCTAGGGATGTCAATCTTTCAACAGATTTACTATATTATTATTCCTCACATAGCAAAATCAATTTACCCAGCACTTGCGAACTTTTTCATTGTTATACTCGTTATGGGCACTTCTATAGGTGCGGTGATAGGTGTAGATGAACTTACCGGTCAGGCGATCAATTTATCTACAGTAAATTACCGTTGGCTCGAATATTTTTCAGTGGTTGCAGTTATGTACGTAGTACTCACTTTCATGGCAAGTATCGGACTTGCTCTCTTAGGTCGTTGGGCATTCCGTGTAAAAGCACGTATTTTTTGATGGAAAGGTTAATCGAACAGATACCTCGTTTTTTTACTAAAGGAAATCTGTGGTTGCTCCTAGAGTCCGCCAGTTATACCCTTGGAATGACACTCATAGGTTGCTTGATTGGTTTCTTCCTGGCATTTTTGCTTGTTTATATTCGGCAAACACCGGGCTATTGGGCAATGCCTATCAGATTTATCTGTATTGCATATGTTGAAGTATTCAGAAGAATTCCATTTCTTGTAGTCATTTATCTAGTGTTATTCTTTATCCAAACAGTAACTACTGACGCATCTCTATTCACAATAGCGGTTTGTGCAATATGCATTTATGCCATCGCCTACACAGCAGAGATTATCAGGGGTGGTATAGAATCTGTTCCTAGAACTCAGATTGAAGCTGCTGAAACGATGAATATATCCAGATTACAAACAACTTTTACAGTTATACTGCCTCAGGCATGGCCTGTAATCATTCCTCCGGCAATTGCTTTTGGAGTATCATTTATTAAAGACACTGCGCTCGTGAGTCAAATTGGGGTTTTTGAACTTACTTTTCGAGGCAAAGAACTGAATAATCAGGGATTTTCAGGAATACTGGTTTTTGGTACGATTGCTTTGTGTTATTTCTTTTTATCCTTCCCGCTAAGTATGCTGGGACAATATCTGGAGAAACGTCTTGCCACACCTCGCGGTCAACAGCGTAAAAGCAAAGTACGCAACGGTTGAAGTTTTAAAGGGCGTTAGTTTTTCACTAGAAAAGGGTGAAGTCATTGCTCTTGTAGGTCCCTCGGGTTCAGGAAAATCGACTGTTCTGAGAACCCTGGTTGGTTTAACACCACCGTCCTCGGGAAGAATCGAAATTCATGACAATGAAATCGATTATAGAAATTCTGCTTCGGTACGTTCAGCACGTGATCAGATGGCCATCGTTTTTCAACAGTATAATCTGTTCCAAAACATGACGGTTTTGAGAAATGTCACTCTTGCTCCTCAGAAAATTAAAAAGCGCCCAGCTGAAGAAGTTAGAGTTGAGGCAGAGCGTCTTTTGCAACTTGTAGGATTGGCTGAAAAGATAAATGAATATCCGGATCAGCTTTCTGGGGGACAACAACAACGAGTAGCGATTGCAAGGGCTCTGGCTTTGAAGCCTGAAATCCTTCTGCTCGATGAAGTCACCTCTGCCCTTGATCCAGAATTGGTTAATGAAGTACTAGATACTATTCGTCGACTTGCCAACGATGGGATGACTATGATCATTGTGAGTCATGAGATGGCATTCGTCCGTGAAGTGGCCGATAAAGTCGTTTTTATGGACCAGGGTGAAGTGGTTGAAATAGGGCCGCCTATGGAATTGTTTGAGAAACCAAAATCTGAAAGAGCAAAAGATTTTTTTAGTAAAATTCTAAGGCATTGAAAAGTTTTTTGATAATTATTAATGGAAATATACTTTTTTCATTCAAAACTATCCTCAAAATGCATTTTCCCTAAAGTAGAACTGATAAATTTATTTAAAAGAAAGATTCAAAGGTTATATAATTTAAGTGAATTTATAGTAGGTGATAAATAGTCATAGTAATTTTCGAAAAAAATAAATTCTATTGTTGATGATATTTAAACTTAAATTCTAGGTATTGTATACTTTTCAGAATAATTCATTCATTAATGAAAATATTTTATTTGAAAAATGAATAAATCCTATATGTTGATAAATATCACTATTTGTTCTTTTGAAGTTTCTATTTAATCTATGAAAATTATTAATGATACCCAAAAGGGTTAGATCAAATGCATCTTTTTTTAAAAGAACAATTTATTTCTAAGAGATTAATTTATTTTTTATACTTATCATAAAAAAAGATTTGTTAAAACCTGAAATAATTAATGAAGCATGAAAGATCTTTCGAATAAAAATATTCTTGTAACTGGTGCATCAAAAGGAATAGGGGCTGCGATTGTAGAAAATTTAGCAAAAGCTAATGCTAATATAGTAGCTCATTATTTTTCTGATAAAAAAGGGATGAATGAGGTAATATCATCTTGTGGCAAAGAAAATATTGTTGGATTTCAGGCGGATTTCAAAAAAGAAGAAGATATTGATGAATTGTGGAACAAATCAATCAACTGGAAAAATGGCATTGATGTTTTGATCAATAATGCAGCCATTATTCGTTTTGAAGGAGGTATAGATGATTCAGATCAAATATGGAAAAAAACATGGGAAGAAACTTTAGCAGTCAATTTAATGGCTCCCTGCAGTTTGATGAGGAAAGCAGTACCACACTTTAGAAAAAAAGGTGGTGGAATAATCATCACTATTTCAAGTTGGGTGGCACATCGTGGTCCCGGTTTCCCTTCTATGATTGCCTATGCTTCGTCTAAATCGGCAGTTATGAATGCTACTAAAACTATTTCTAAACACTATGCAGAAGACAACATACTTGCATATATAGTTGCTCCTGGAGTTGTGAGAACACGAATGTCGGAAAATTTTGCTGAGACTTTAAGCGGAGAAGAGGCGATTACTCAAAGTCTTGTGATGAAAGAATGGATTCCCCCATCCGAGCTAGGTGACCTTGTTACATATTTATCCGGAGGTACATGCAGACATTTAACAGGTGCAACATTGGATGTGAATGGTGCTAGTTATTTGAGGTGAAAATATTATTTAAATCTATTTTAGCGGAACGATTCAATCTATATTTTAAACATTTAAGGATTCAGCACGTTGTTTTAAGAAAAATCCGTAGGAGTGTGGTAAAATACTATAGGGGTTATCAACTTTTAACTGGTGTGCTGCTCTGAAGGCCCAATTTGAATCTGAAATCATTTCTCTTGCTAAAGCTATTAGATCAGCCTGATTATTTTTTAAAATCATCTCTGCTTGCTCAGGATCAGTGATAAGACCTACGGCCATAGTTTTTAAATCTGATAAATTTTTAATTTTTTCAGCATAAGGAACTTGAAAGCCTCGAAAATATTTTGTTTGGGGTTTGGATGTTGGGCTCGACATGCCCCCAGAGGAACAGTCAATAACGTCAACACCGTGTAGTTTTAGTTCTTTTGCAAGTTCAGTAGTTTCCTCAATAGTGATTCCACCTTTGATATAGTCTACAGATGAAACTCTGTAGAATAGCGGTTTATTATTAGGCCAAATTTCTCTTATAGCTTCAGTGACCATAAGGGGCAGTGTCATTCTGCGTTTTAGATTGCCGCCAAATTGATCCTTCCTGTTATTTGATATTGGTGAAAAAAATGAGTGAATTAAGTAACCGTGAGCACCATGAATTTCAATAGTATCAAAACCTGCAACTAAAGCTCTTTTAGCAGCATTTTTGAATGCTTCAATCACTTCTATAATTTCTTTATGACTCATAGATTTTGGAACAGGATATCCTTTTCTTTCAGGAATATCGCTAGGCCCTAACGTTTTCCATGGAGGCTCATTTTGATCTTCATTTGCAATTGGTTGTCCTCCATCAGTCAATCTAACACAACTTCCTTTTCTGCCAGCATGTCCTAATTGAATTCCAACAGCAGTATTTTGAGATTTATACAATTTTACGATTTTTTTAAGACCATCAATATGACTATCATCCCAAATTCCAGTACATCCATAAGTAATTCTGCCCTCAGGTGTAACTCCAGTTGCTTCTATAAAAGCTAATGCCAAACCTCCTAAAGCGAATCTAGAATGGTGAGCTAAATGCCAATCTTGTATATGACCATTTATAGCTTTATATTGGCACATTGGAGATAGTACAATACGATTTTTTAAATGGAGGTCTCTTAATTCGAGAGGTGAAAAGAGGTTAATTTTTCGCAAAATATAAATTAAATTTGAATAATGAAATATTTATTTTAAAAAATATAATTTATTTTATTAAGAATTAATCTATTAATTCATTAACCAGATTATCAAGATCATTCATTTTAGAAGCTAAAATTTTAACCCTCTTTTCACCTTCGTTCCCTAATTGTTTGAAAGTTGTAAGGGGAGGCCTTACATCTCCAACAGGATATCCTGCATAAGCAGCTAAAGCTTTAGAATAACATTGATGTCCATAAGTCGGATGTCCTTCTTCGATTACTTTTTGCATTTCATCAATTAAATGTTGAATTTGTTTTGCTTCACTTGTTTTTCCATTAGCCATCAAATCACAAATTACTGAAGATGCTTTAGGTATATAATTACCGTATGGATTTACGTATCCAACTGCACCCATTAAATACGATTCTACAATTCTTTCACCTGCAAAAACATTCATTACACCATCTGTTTCAACTAAAATATCAAAAACACGAGCAACATCCATACTCGCCTCTTTAATGTATCTTATTTGTCCAAAAGACTTTGTAAGTTTTGCCACAAGATTTGCGGGCATATCTACATTAGTAGTAAATGGATTATTATATAGCATAATCGGTATATTTACTTGCTCACAAATGGATTTATAATAATTAAATATTTCATCAGTTGTTGGAGTATAGTAATAAGGAGGTGCTATCATTAAACCATTAGCGCCCAATTCTTCAGCCTGTTTGCTATATCTTACAGCAGTTGGTGTATGAGCATTCATTGAACCCACTAATACAGGTATGCGATTATTTATGTATTTTATTGTTGTTTCAATAAATAATTCACGTTCTTCATCAGTGATGGTTAAAAATTCGCCTGTAGTTCCTAATATTATTATTCCTGGAACACCTTCATTTAATTGCCAATCTAAAAATTTTTTCCATGGCACTAAATCGATACCTGATAAATCTTCTGTAAATGGTGTTACTGTGACAGTATAACTACCTCTAAATTCATTGTTCATAACATTTATCCTTAATTTAATTATTTAAAATAGTATTAATAATGTGTATATTTATGATTTATTAAAATCAAATTAAAAAAGATTGTATACTTATTTCTAAATAGTAAAATAAATTAAAAAAAATTTGTATTGTAGTTTGTTTCAAATTACTTGGTTAAATGGTTAAATTTTAGTATGTTGTTTATTTAAAAAATTATGCTCAATAAATGTTACTCCTGAAACTAATTATTGGCTGCCCTTTCTTTGTGTAAGTTTTAGCAGGGTATATGAAAATTAAAGTGTTGTATGCGATAGCTCTGCATAAGATGCATGTTTAATATAAATTACTATAATATCAGAATAAAGTTGAAAATGTCAAATTAAATATATCACTTCATTGTTGCTGACATATTCAAAAAAATTAACTAAGTATTCTTTCTGTGACGCTTTCATCATTAAATGATTTGAATGGCAAGTGATTTTAATTGATTAAAAATTTAATGTAATATTGAAATAAACAAAATTTAATATATTAAAGAACAGATAATTGATAGTGTGAAAATATTATTTTACTTGGTCTAATTCAAGCCAACACAGATTTTAAAAAAATAATTTTTAAAAAAATATTTTTTATATTTATATATA
>MDTE01117202.1_pt1 | contig 11684 bp, 10 predicted proteins | sample 811231 | NCBI WGS metagenome assembly MDTE01 (sample SAMN05326651, study PRJNA326480) | marine metagenome | isolation source: seawater | place: Indian Ocean: Red Sea | collected 2010
AACTAAAATCTGATGATTCTCAGAGTACAGGATTTGAACACTTAGTTCCAGGGTTATCTGATGTTAGCGATAGACGCTCAAGAAGAATGAAGGCATCTCAGGTTGACCCAAAAGATGAGGAGGCTGTTGAAGAAATGATGCAGCTTTCTGAAGATGAAACCATCAATTGGGAAGAAGAGTAATTAGTCAATTGATACTTCTTTAACGTGACTTAAGTCCATGTTTAATACGTCATACATTGCTTCTGCAAGGTCAACTTCTAGACTATTTTTCTGACCCCATTCAACCAGCCTCGTGACATCTCTAACGAGAAAATCTTGAGCTTTAGGATGAGATTGTATTACTCCCTGACCTACATCTATTACGACCGGTTTGTTATCTTCATTCCACAAAATATTGAATGGTGAAAAATCACCATGGACAAGATTTGCTTTTTGCCAAGAAACTGCTAGGAATTCCAATAATTCGTCATAAACAGACCTTGGGTCTTCAACTTTAACCTCTCTGAGTTTAGGAAATGGTGAGGTTTCATTTCCTAAATATTCCATAACTAAGACATTCTTATGCAAACCTAGAGGTTTAGGAACTCTAAGTCCCCATTTTGCCAATCTAGTTAAATTTCTTTGCTCTTTTCGAACCCAAATATCGACAAGGTCACGATGTCTTCTTCTAAGTCCTGTAAATCTTGGGTCGCCCTCAATATACTGCATCAAATTCTTGAATACAGCATTAGAGGTGTGGAATATCTTCACAGCAACTGATGCCCCATTTATGTCCGAACCATGAAAAACATGGGCTTCTTTACCTCTTGCTACGGGGAAATCCAAGGTATCAATAACCCCATTTTTCATGAGTTTATACAAAGACATCAACGTTAATCTATCAAAAACTTGATCAAAAACGCGTCTATCCACCCATTCAAAACTACCTTTACCAATAGCGCCTTGTAACTTGTCCTCTATATCTCTAAACATCGATTTATATCGCTTCTCTTTCATCCAAGAATATTTTCCTGAAGAATTTTCTAAGGTATCGACAAATCTCTTTTCTTCGAAATGTGAAAATTCAACATCTTTTTGGTGTTCTAAATTTTTGAACTTGGATTTTTTCTTACGACGACGGTTCTTGTTGATTGCAAGTTCATCCCATTGATCGTCTTTACTTGCCATTTGACCACCCATAAGGCCAATACTTTCATCCAAACAATGAATCAATATCGATGTCATCGTCATCGTCTTCTTCGACATCATCAGATTCGGGATACTCCTCTACTGGAATAAATTCTGCCTCTTCTTCTGATTCTGTTTGTTCAGTCTCTTCGGTTTCTGCTGCTGAATCATCATCTGAATCTCCAAACAAATCATCTACATCATCATCGGTTTCGTCATCTGAATCTCCAAACAAATCATCTACATCATCATCGGTTTCATCGTCTGAATCTCCAAACAAATCATCTTCTTCCTGGTCCATTGAGCCAAATAAATCATCGTGTTCATCATCATCATCATGGGAAACTTTCATTCCAAATACATCAACATCATCTGGTAATACGCCTTTTCGAGATAAGTACATTGATTGAGTTTTTGTATATCTATGCTTAACATCTGCTTTTGAGTCTTGGAAATCCCAAGGCCATACAATAATCAAATCACCTTCTCGTACCCATTGCCGCCTTCGCATTTTCCCGGGAATTCTAGCCAACCTAGTTTCTCCATCTTCACAAAGAACTGTGACCCTTCGTCCACCTAGAATTTGTTCTGCTAGTGCAAACATTTCGTTTATTTTTCGATTTGGCATCTTGACGCGAATCTTTCCAGAAAAACCATCTTCTGGATTCTCTAGACGGGCTAATTCCTCCACGTCTACCTTTTCTTCACGTCGCCTACTCACGATGCCTCACTATACATGGCTGATAGTCTACCCTTATTGAAGCCATCACCCGTTTAAGGATTATTTCAAGCCCAATTATAATTGAAACTTTCAGCAGCGACTGTACAAATCTCGATCAATTTATCGCTTGCAACTCCGATGAATAACGTGGCTAGTAAACAAGCAAGAATTGCGAATCTTACTTGCCAGCCATTTGGTAGTGGTCCTTCACTACCTGGCTCTGCTTCTTCGAAGAACATAACAACACCAATTCTAAGATAATAATATACTGAAATTGCAGAATTGATTATCATGGCGAATGCTAGCCACCAAACCCAGTGAACATCGGATAAACCAAATTCACTACCTGTAGTAATAGCGTCGCCCATATCTCCTAGAGCAACATTAACTATTCCCATTATGACTAGTAATTTTGACATAAATCCTGCCAGTGGTGGAACTCCTGCTAGAGAAATCATAAACACGAACATAGAAACTGCCAGGAAAGGTTCTCTCTTAGCCAAACCTCCTAACGAGGAAAGTCTAGAACCGCCGCCTTCAGATTCAAGGACTGATAGTACAAGGAAGGCGCCCAACTTGAATGCAACTAGAACGATAAGGTGGAAGATAAGTGCTGCAAGAACTACCACTGCTGCTTCACCTGGGTCTCCAGATAAATTCTCATCCCAGTTCCATGCCCCTATTGCGGTAATCGCTGCAAGCATGTATCCGGCGTGAGCAACTGATGAGTAAGCTAGCATTCTCTTCGGATTAGTACTTCCAAGTGCGGCTAAATTACCCCAAGTCATTGTAACAACAGATAATAATCCGAGTAATACAAGCCAAACAGTTCCATCTTCACTAGATTCAGGAGCAGCAATAATCAGTAATACTCTGAGTAAACCGACAATTCCCATAGCTTTACTCGCAGTAGCAAGAACGCCTGCAACAGGACTACTAGCGCCTGAATAAGCATCAGGTGCAGCGAAATGGAAAGGCGCTGCACTAACTTTGAATCCAAATCCAACCAATACGAATCCAATCGCAATCATTGGAAGTGCTTCACTTCCCGAACTAGCAAATGTTGATGCTAGTACATCTAATTGTAGAGAACCTGCCCAAAGGTATAGCATTGACAAACCATACAAACCTACACCGGAAGCTACTGAACCTACTATGAAATACTTCATTCCAGCTTCAGTTCCAGCCTTGGTTTCCTTAAAGAAAGTGACAAGAACATATGTTGAAAATGATGCCAGTTCAAGACCTATGAAAAGAACAAATAAGTCCTGTGCCAATGCAACAATAGACATACCTAGAGCACAAGTTACCATCAGTATGTAGAAATCTCCTTGTCTGCGATTATTGTACAATTCATCAGAGGATAATTTTGCACCTATACCTTTGACATCCATTCTGTTCATAGAAGCAAAGGCTGCTAGGGTCAAAGCACCGAAAAATACCAATTCAAATACTCTACTAAATGCATTAACCATCAAAATTTCAGTTCCACCCTCACTAACTATTGCGGTTCTTTCAACACCGTCTTGGAATGAAAGTATTGACATCAAGAAAGCTGAACCGATGGTTAGAACTGCTATCCAAGAAGGCAATCTTGGATCACTGGTCAATTTAAATCTGTTACCGCCAAGGAACCAATATACTCTGGTTTGAGTTCCTGGAATCCTAAATTTACCGGTTCCAAGATTTGGAACAATAATTAATAGAATTAAACCTGCGAATAAAATTAATTCAGGGCATAAAGCGGAAATAAAACCTTCACCAAATGGCTCTACTGTCTTCAAAGTTGACATATCAGGCACCTCCCCTACCAAAACCAATTGAAATCAAAACTTCGAAAAACTGCTTGGTCCAATCATCCATCATATCCAAAGCAATCCAAGGCATTATACCAAATAGGATTGTAAAGAAGGCAAGAAGAATCATAGCGAATTTCTCAGGATTAGAAATATCCGGAATAGATTTTCCGCGCATGGATTCTGGGGGTTGGGTATCTGCTCCGCCTTCGAAAATAGTTCTCTGCATAGACCATAGATAATACGCTGCAGTCAATGCCAATACGAGTGCAGGACCAACCATCCACCAAATACTCCAACCATCCAATGAAATCAAATGCCAAAGCGCGATTAACATCATTATTTCTGCTACAAATCCAGCAAGAAGTGGAAGACCTAAAGAAGCCATCCAAGCAAACATCATAGATGTCGCCAACCATGGGGAATGCTTTGCCATGCCTCGCATAGCACCAATTTCCATACTGTGATAATGATGCTTGAAAGCACCACAAACAGCGAACAGCATTGGGCTAATAATTCCGTGAGCAAACATCATGAATAGAGCTGCAGCCCATCCCATCGGTTGCATAGTAGCAATGCCAATCAAAATAACACCCATGTGCGAGACAGATGAATAAGCAACCATCTTCTTTAGATTGGTTTGACCTAAACAAACAATTGCTCCCCAAACCAAAGATACTACTCCTATAATCATCAATGCTAACTGGAAATGATAGAGAGCATGAGGGAACAAACTTAGAGGCAATCTAAACATACCATATGCACCCATCTTCAGCATTACACCTGCTAATAGCATTGAACCACCAGTTGGTGCTTGTACGTGAGCGTCAGGCAACCAAGTATGGAATGGTACTGCTGGTAGTTTAACCAAGAACCCAATCATAAGCATAACAAACAAAATATTCTGCATAGTCTTTCCAAGGAACCAATTATCTCCAAAGTTGGCATCCTTAGCAGAATCAATCAATTCTGGAATTGAGAAACTTCGACCTGTCATAGTTCCTGCAGAAGCGAGAGTATTAGGGTCTTGTAGGAAGTACAGAGTGATTAAACCAAGTAACATCACTACAGAAGCCGTAAATGTGTAGATAAAGAATTTCTGAGCAGCATACTTTCGATCTTTTCCTCCCCACTTAAGGATTAAGAAGAACATAGGGATTAGGGTTAATTCCCAGAAGATATAGAACATGAACAAATCTAGTGATACGAATACGCCAATCAAAGCGCCTCCCATCATCAAAATAAGAGGGAAGTAAGTAGCGCCATATTTCTCGTTCCAAGTTGCAATAATTGTTACTGGTAATAAGAAAGTTGTTAACCAAACCATAGGGAAAGACAGGGCATCTAATCCTACTGTCCAATTGATTCCCAGAGAATCAATCCAGGAATACGTTTCATAGAATTCATAATTATTGAAACTAATATCCATCCATGAAATGTCTCCAAAGTATCTGAAAAACATTCCAGTTGTTAATGCTAACATAACTAATGAGAACACTAAACATGCCATTCTAATCGGTTTTACTAGTCCTTCTCTAACGCGCGGAGATGCATTGGAAACAAATCCTAACAAAATCATGCTGGAGACTAATGGGAAAGCAACCAGAGGAATAGAAATCCAATCACTCACTCAAGCCACCCCCCATAATAAGAAGAAAATCGCTAATGTTCCAACTGAAACCATTAGAATGTAATCTCTTGCAGAACCTGTTGTCAATGAACGGACAATACTGGATAACGACTGTGAACCAGACTCGATATTCTTCACCGCTCCGTCGATTACAGAAGAATCTACCTCGGCCGATTTATTTGAGAAGGCAGCAACAATTTTCAGCATTGCCATATCATAGTAGTGGTCAAAGTATAGCCTCTGTTCAAGCGCTCTTGTTAGACTTGAATTTGCTATTGAACTATTGTTGAAGTTGAAGCGGTTGTAAACCCAAGCATTCAAACTGATTACTGGCTTCATCCAAGGCTTAGTCTGCTCTCCTTCTGCTAGATTGCCACCATAAAGTGCCATAGCGATGCCAGGTCCTAATATTGCTCCTATTGCAATAGCTATGTATGTAATTATGAAGAAGAATGCATCGCTATTAGCAAATGCATGTTCCATTTCATAAGCTATCCCTTCAAGTAAATTCTTCTCCGATAGGAAACTGTATTCACTGTCTGGTGCCCAGTGAGTAAAGCCCATTCCAGCAAATAGAATTGCAGATAGAGATACGAAAGTCAATGTGAATAATGGTATCTTAATCCATGTGTTTGTTGGCCCAACATGAGCAGCAACCTCATTATTCGGCTTGCCTGCAAATGTCTTCAGCCACATTCTTGACATATAGAAACCTGTCATTCCTGCTCCGATTAAGACACACATTGCAGGGATTAGGAATCTTGGATCATCTTGAGCAACTCTCCAAGCATTTGCTATAATTCCTTCCTTGGACCAAAATCCTCCAATTAATGGTAATCCCATAATCGATGCAGAACCTACCAACATTGCGGTTGCAGTAAGTGGCATTTTAGATGCTAATCCACCCATGTTATCCATAGACTGGGCATCAAATTCGTCGTCATGGTGATCATCATCGTGATGGTCGTCTCCATGGTCATCATGGTGGTGTAAATGATGATGAGCATGATGCACTTCATGTATCACTGAACCACTTGCCATGAAGAGCATACCTTTCGCCATAGCGTGATTGAAGAGATGGAAGAGGGCTGCACCAAATGCTACGATAACGATATAGTGAGCCTCACTATCATTGTGCCAATCTAGAGTATTTGCTAGATACATAGCACATCCCAGTCCCGTAAAGATATACGCTAATTGACTCATAGTTGAATACGCTAACACCTTCTTTAGGTCGTTTTGAACGAATGCAATTGCTGCTGCCATTACTGCAGTAATTCCACCGATTAATGCAATGATAAATGCCAAATCTACTAGATCTCCACTCAATGATGCATCGCCGAAGAATGGGAACATTCTAGCGACCAAGTAAAGTCCTGCATTAACCATAGTAGCAGCGTGAATCAAAGCAGATACTGGCGTTGGCCCTTCCATAGCATCTGGCAACCAAACGTGAAGTGGGAATTGTGCGGATTTACCTACTGCTCCAATAAACATCATTCCAAGCGCCCACTGAAGGGTACCCGATGATTCAGCAGCAACTGCAGCAATATTTGCTTCATCAAATACCACGGCATAATCAAGAGAACCAAATAAGTCCCACATCATAACTAGACCAATCATTAGGAAGACGTCCCCTATACGTGTTGTAAGGAATGCTTTCTTTGCAGCATAAGCAGCACTTGGCTTTTCATAATAAAAGCCGATTAGTAAGTATGAACAGAGACCCATTATTTCCCAGAATATGAATAACCAAAGGAAAGAATCTGCTAGAACCATTCCAAGCATACCAGAACAGAAAAGAACGAATTCCGCGTAAAATCTGTGATTTTTATTATCGTTGATAGGGTCGGTATTCATGTAACCTACGCTGAAAATATTAATCAGCAAACATAGGAAAGATGCTACGAATAATAGCATAACTGTCACGTGGTCGACATAGATTCCAAATCCAAAGGTGACTGGTTCCAAAACACCTCCATCCCAAACATTGGTATTAATCCATAAAAGGTTCAATGAATCTTTAATTCCAGAAAAGCTACCAATGTGGTCTTTGATTAGCAATAAAGAAATTATCAGACTTGCAGCCATTACAGGAAGAGCAATCAAACCACCTTCTTTCAGATTATTTTTCCAAAATGGATTTCTGTTGAATACATATCCTAGGAATAAAATAACTGGGAATGCCAACATTGGTAAAAGAATGATAAGAGGTGCATATTGTATCATATCACTGTCCAGAATAACATTAGAACTTGAACCCGCCATAATCTCACCTCAGTTGTTAAGGACGTCCACATCGTCCAATGATATCGATTCATGTTTACCATACATTGCAAGGAAAATTGCTAATCCAATAGCAACTTCACTTGCAGCAATAGCAATTGCAAAAATAGTATAAATCCAACCTGTCGCATCTCCGTGATGAACTGCTGCTGCTGCAAATTGCATATTCGCAGCATTCAACATCAATTCAATACACATAAGAACGATAATTGCATTTTTACGAGTAAATGCTCCACCAAGCCCTATGATGAATAGGAGTGCTGAGAGCGCTGAAACCCATGATGGATCAATCATTCTTCTTCACCTCCAAATTCCCAGAGTAGATTTTCTCTTCTCTCGTCACGAACCAAATATGCGGCTCCAATCATTGCTACAGACATCAAAATGCCAAGTATTAGAAGGGGTAATGCCCATTCATTCAGCATGATGTCCGCTAGAGCATTGGTTGTTGGCTCATTTTCGCTTGAGTTGTCCCAAACTTCATCTGCGCTTAGTACCGATACGAGAATCATTCCTAAACCTAGAAGACCAATTCTAGTAACTAAAGACAGAAATTTCATTCAAAGTCCTCCTCAAGAATTTGTCTTCTAGTGAGCATAATACCGAATAGCACCACTAGCCCAACACTAGCAAGATAAACTAAAATTTGAATTGCAGCAAGGAATTCAGCACCGAGAAGGATAAAAATTCCAGATACTGCCATGAAACAGAATATCAGTGAAAGCATGGAATGAGCAACCCTTTGGGCTAAAATAAGTCCCAAAGCACCACCTATGGTGATGGTTGCAAACAGGAAGAAAACCCCTGCTTCGACAATTGCTCCGACGTCCATATCAAGCACTCTCCTTAGCGGCTCTTGCAGCCTTCTTTGCTCGCTTATCACGCTCTTTGTTGGCGCGTTTTGCCAGTTCGGAATCAACTGCTTCTTGATGAACTGATGGCAAAACACGAGTCCTGCTTGCATCAAACCAGAGGTCTTGTCGGGTGAAACCAGACATACCATCATATTCATTTGTCATGAAGAAAGATGTAAATCCACAAGCCTCCATGCAAAGACCGCAGAACATGCATCTTCCCATATCAATACGGCCTGATACAATCTGGTCATCGGCTACGAAGAGTTCTGAAGTCTCAACTTCTTGTTCTGCTCCAGAATCATTCCAACGAACAGTAGCAGTATTTCCTGAAAGGTCTAGGACTTCAGCAAACCTCCACTGGTCAGGAGTATCTGAATGCGCGGTTACGTGGTTAAATTCATCAAGTGATTCAGCAACTTCTGGAATTTGTTGAGCAGCATATCCTCCGACTTGTAATTCAGAGCCCATTCCACCATGCTCTCCTTCGGCCCCATCCAATACGTCAACGCGCAGTTCAGTTGTCATGTGAAGACAGTCATTAGGACAAGCGGTAACACATAATTTACATGCGGTACAAGTTTCCCAAATAACACCGATTCTACCATTATAATTTCCAGGAACAAAGAGCCATGGCTCCATATCTTCCAATCTTTCATAAGGATACTGAACCGTTTGAGGCTTCCATAGGGTTGGGAATAAATCGGAAGTTACCCTATCAGGTGCGAATTCTTGTTGAGAAATGTCATTGAACTGGGCGTTCTTGGATGCTCTAGAAGCTGATCCATCATCTAAAAATTCTGGATGAGACGTATTGTGATATCCTCCTGAAAGACGCTTTCCAAATATTTTACCAAATATCGGGAATGTTCGTAGTGCTGTAATCAGTGTAATCTTAAACGGGTACCAAAATAAATTCCTAAAATTCGGTTTTGCGTGTGGATGCATTGGCATATTTTCACCTCACTCCTGCCCCGGGACATATGTTCCCGCAGGCTTATCTGTGTAGACATGGAACATTCGTTCCGTATTTCCGCTCTTATCTTCATCATTCAGCATAAGGAAGAATATTCCAAGCCAAATAACGGTTGTAATCGCAGGGATTAGGAACGGGATGCCAAATGCATCCCAAGATGTTCCGCCATACGCACTGTCGTCAAGTGCTGTAGGTTCGAAGAAATATAATCTGTAAACTGCTGAAAGAACTAATTGGAATACGGCCAACGGCAGCAAAATTCTCCAACCGAATTCTAGGATTTGGTCAGTTCTAATTCTAGCAAGTGAAAATCTAGCCCAGACGAATACTAGAAGGAAAACAAGCCAAGATTTTACCAGTACAACTACTGCACCTGGAATTAAAACATAGAGATCTCCAAGTACAGGGATTGTGCTAATTAGGCCCTGGAATGGTAAATGCCATCCTCCGAGGAAGAAATGTGTGAAAAGGAAACATGCGGCGTATGTTCTAATGTATTCTGCCATGAATAACATGCCAAATCTCATTCCACCGTATTCAGTCCACCAACCTTCGACCAGTTCAGCCTCAGCCTCTGGCATATCAAACGGAACTCTTTCAACTTCAGCAATCATGGTAAGTAAGAACAATCCAGCCCCAAGAGGCATCAAGAATAGATTCCAAGCACCTGCTGAATGTTGGAAATGTACACTTTCTATAATATTGAAGGTGCCTGATAGAACGGCAACAGAAAGAAGTGTAAGTAAAAGAGGTATTTCATAAGCAGTCAACTGTGCTGCTGAACGAATACCACCAATCAATGTGTATTTGTTATTTGAAGACCAGCCTGCAAAGAATACCCCTATTGGAGCAATACCAAAAATGGCAATTGCATACAAGATAGAAAGTTCGGGATTAGTTGCATAAATTCCACTAGATAAAGGAATTATACCTAGAATAAGGAGTGTAGAAGAGACGATGAGGAATGGTGAAACTTCGAAAATCAATTTATCGGCCCTCTGAGGCACCATGTGTTCCTTGAGGAGGAATTTCATTCCATCTGCCACATTCTGGAAGAACCCCGGGAAAATCGAGTAACCCATCCAAGATCTATTATTGACTCTGTCAACTGTTGCAAACTTCTCATCTTTGTTACCGAATTTTTTGTTTAGGAATTTATTTACTGCACCAACTGGTTTTCCAAGTCCGAAAGGCAACATATTCCACCAATCTCCAGCAGTTACGCCATTTTCACCAACCCATAACGAACGTAGAGCGGTTGTTGCTCCTCTTCTATCATTCATTCGAGCGACGGCCTTTCTCTCAATCCAAAGTATAGCGAATTGTGAGAAGAAAAGCATCAAAAATACAATATTGACTATAGCAAAAGTGGCTAATCCGAACGCTATTTGGCCTGAACTATCTTCCAAAGGAGTTCCTTCTAATAGAGGAGGGATTGTCTTATCCACTAGGTCGAAAATTAAACCCCTTAAGTCATATGCATCATCCATACTATCACCTCAACGATCTGTCTCCCCGATACATGGATCAAAACTACCCATGATTGCTGGTATGTCTGCAACTTTGTATCCAATCATTGTCTTGGCTACAAATGGAATTGTTATGAACATAGGAGAGCGGATAGAAATCCTGTAAGGGTTCTTACCTCGTCCTTCGCCACCGCCCTGAATATAGAATTGTGATGCACCTCTAGTACACTCATAGTTGCTAAATCCTGTAGCACCCTCAGGAGCTCTTGTAGGTGCTTTTTGGAAAATCATTTCGTCTCCGTTGGCATAGTTAGTATTCTTGCCGCCAGGTATCTTCTCGATAGCGTCTAGTACCATTCTACAGGATTGGCGCATCTCTTCCATTCTGACTCGATAACGGTCATAACAATCAGCACCCTTCACCGAAGTAGGTTTTTCTACGGCTGGCTCCCAATCGATTTCATCGTAAACCGAATATGGGTGTGCCCATCTAACGTCATAATTCACTCCAGCGGCTCTAACGTTTGGTCCAGAAACTCCAGCAGAAACCATCTCTTCTGCATTTGCATAGCCGACACCCTGTAGGCGAACTAGCCAAATTGTTGATTCGTCAAGCATCATTTCATATTCATCAATTCTGCGCTCGAAAAGTTTGACTTTTGCAATCATTCTATCAGCAAAACCGATTGGAATATCTCTCTTTACTCCACCAATTCTTGGGTAGTTATAGTGCATTCTAGAGCCTCCAAGTTCTTGCAACAAGTCGAGGAACATTTCCCTATC
>MDTE01086821.1_pt1 | contig 11683 bp, 3 predicted proteins | sample 811231 | NCBI WGS metagenome assembly MDTE01 (sample SAMN05326651, study PRJNA326480) | marine metagenome | isolation source: seawater | place: Indian Ocean: Red Sea | collected 2010
TGAATTCATATTATCCCAGTTAATTGTTGCTCTGTTTTGGATAACATTCGTCGCACTTAAGTTGGTAGGTACATCTTCAGAACATAACGTTGGAGTACAATTATTAATTGTAAGATTTAATGTAGCTACACTATCACAACCAAAATTATTTACAGTGGTAAAGATAAATACTCCGCTACTAGTATAAGTTATACCGTTCCAAGAGTACGAATCACAAACAGTAGTATCTGTAACGCTAGTTGAAGAATAAGTACAGGAACCATCATCAATGTTTGCAAGTGAATCAAAATTACAAGCTAGCTGGTCTGTACAGCCTAAATTATATGAACTTATACTTATATTATCAATAAATAAATTATTTTCATAGTCGTTAATATTTCTAAAAGCAATAATTATATCACTATTTCCAATATAAGAACTTAAATCAATGGATTCATTTCTCCAATCATTTAAACTACTTGGATACCAAGAAAAACTATTATTAGAAATGGATGAAGTCACTAAATCCTGTCCAGATTTTTGCCAAATCTTATTAAAAGTAATCCCACAATCTTGAGAGATTAAAATTTGCAAAGTATCAGACCATGAAGTTGAAATTAATGGAGTCCATAAAGTATATGCTAAATCAAAAGTTAAAGTGATATTATTTGAAACAGAAAAATCAAATGCAGGTAAAATAACATCATCAATTTGACCATTTGCTGAATAATTTGAATTTTCAATAAACATAGATTTATTACTATTAAATCCAATATTAGAAAGATTCCAAGTATAGGAATTATCATTATTTAATACAGTCCAATTAGATGGTGGAAAATTATTCATATTCTCAAAATCCTCATAAAAAGGTAATGAAAATGTATTACATGGAAATTGACAACTTCCATCATCAAAACAAGCATTTGGATTATAATTTAATGCATTAGGATCTGTACAGCCAGAAATATAACAACAAGAACTATTATCAAAACAAGCATTAGGATCATAATTTAATGCATTAGGATCAGTACAACCAGAAATATAACAACAAGAACTATTATCAAAACAAGCATTTGGATCATAATTTAATGCACTAGGATCTGTGCAACCAGAAAAATAACAACAAGAACCATCATTACTACATGCATAGGAATTATAGTTTGATGCTAAAGGATCGGTACAACCAGAAATATAACAACAAGAACCATCATCAATAGTGGCATTAATGTTATAATTTAGAGCTAAAGGATCGGTACAACCATTAATTAATTGTTGTACGATACCAATGTTGTCAATTGCAATATCACCATTCCAAGAAGCCCCAGTAATAACTTCAAAATCAAGAACTAGTGTTGAGGATAATGGAAGTCCTAATTGAACTGAATTCCAACCTTGCCCTTGGTCTCCACTTAAAGTCCAAATCAAAATATTATTTGCGTAAAGGTTTAAAGTTCCAACATTAGTTCCGTACATATTATAACTAAATGTTAGTGTAGGATTTGAAGAACTACTTATATCAAAGCATTCACTAGTGAGAGTAAAAGGACCTACATAAGGATAATTAGGAGATGAGGCTTCAACATAAACATAGCTTCCTCCACCAGTTATATCATCTGAAGGACCTGTATTATTTGAAGGTGTACTAAATTGATTTAATATCCAATTTCCAGCAGAACCTGTATTTATCCATGATCCAAAATTACCTAAATCAAAATTTTCAGTATATGGTAATGTTGTAGTACAATAAATACACGAACCATCATCTAATGTAGCATTAGAATTATAGTTTTGCGCTAAAGGATCTGTACAACCAGAGATATTAGTTGTAATTCCAGTACATATTGCTTCAACTTCTAAATCATAGAAAAAGTAATAATATCCATAAGGATCACTCGAGGCACTTGAACTTTTTATATTGATTGCTGAGGCGATGTTATATGGATAATTAACATTAGAATTATTTCTAAATAAACCTGAATTTGCAGAACTAATTCCCAATTGCATGTCATTACCAATAGGGGTATTAAAATCTAAAGTTATCCTTTGTTGACCAGCAACAACAGGTAAAGTAGTATCTTCAATTATAGTTCCCAAATTATCTCTTAATTCAAAAGTTATTGTGTTTGCTGCTTGAGCATAAACAATTGCTGATTTTATTACACATTGCTTGTTTGCATCAAAAACTAAATGCTGATTTCCTGTAAAATAACCTCCCGTACCAAAAGTATTATCAATTGGCCCTCCAAATGCTATATTTGTATTTGCAATAGGGTCAAAATTACTAGCAATAGAATTATTACAACCTAAAATTGAAGCAACACAAGAACCATCATCAAAACATGCATTTTGATTATAATTTATAGCTCCAGGATCAGTACAACCAGAAACAAAACAACAAGACCCATCATCAGTTGAAGCATTTGGATCATAATTCACTGCATTTGGATCAGTACAACCAAAGCTATTATTACTACATCCATTACTATTAATCAATCCTGATCTAAATGTGTTTAATGAAGCAAGCATTCTTGTTTTCTGATCTTGAGTAAATAAATTCATACAACCATCATTCGTATAATCCATATAATTCATAAACATATCTCCATGAGATCCATTACCAACACAATTAGAGGGAGATGGGAATGAAGGACAACCTGAGTTTGATGAAGAATGAACAGGGGTATCATTACAATAATCATTACCACAGTTAGAATCTCCCCAAATATGTCTTAAATTTAAATAATGACCAACTTCATGAGTAGCTGTTCTTCCTAAACTGAAAGGAAATGTAGCTGTTCCTGTATTTCCAAAATATGCATAATCAACTACAACACCATCTGTACTAGAAGCTCCTCCGGGAAATTGAGCATAACCTAAAATGCCACCACTAATATCACAAACCCACATATTAAGATAATTAGAGGTATTCCATGCGTCAATACCTCCAGAAGAGGTAAATTTAACATTATCATTAGTACTAAATGAAGATTGGTTTGTTTGAGTTCTTGTAATACCGTTCGTAGGATTTCCGTTGGGATCGGTAGTTGCAAGACAAAATTCTATTTGACAATCAGCTGCGATTGCTTGAAAAGGAATTGGAGTGTTAATAGCATCAGAATTTAATCTTCTAAAATCTTCATTTAAAACATCTATTTGTGATTGAATCTGCGCTACACTGATATTTTCTGTTGAATTATAATACACAACATGAACAACAACAGGAATAGTAATAATAGAGTTATTAGAAGACTCAGGTTGATTTGTAATCCAATTCTGTATTAAATTTTCATTTTCTAACATTCTTTGTTCAAGATTAGAATCTTTTGATTTCTTATATTCAAGGTATTGCATAGTACCACAATTTCTCTCTTGAGAAAAAAGAAGACTTCCGATAAAAAACAATAAAATCAATGACTTTAAAAACTTCATATTTTTTGCTTTTTACAAAAGTACAATTTATCTTTTACAAATTTGCTTGTATTCACACCATTCGCATCTTGAGAAATCTTCAGTTTGTTGAAAATCATCATAAATAATACTTCTAAGTATTGATTTTAAAATGTTTTCAATTTCGATCAAATTTTGCTGGTTAATATTTAAAGGTCTAATATCTCTAGATGAAATTCTTTTTGAAACCACAATAAATTCTTCTTTAATGTTTCTAAATGAAAAGTTTCCTGCAACAACTCGCTGTTTCAATGTATTTGGATTAGATTTTAAATACAAGTAAGAGTAAATGAGTAATTGAAGAGATTTATTTTTTTTTGGATTTTTTATCAGGTCATTAAAATCATCAAAAACTAAATCTGAAGATTGCACCAAACCAGTTTTGTAATCAATAATTCTATACAAATCTCCTACTCTATCTATTCTATCAACTAAACCCTTAATATTAAAATTTATCTCATCAATTAATAAGTTATAATTTAGTTCTTTTTCTTTAGCAAGAATTTCAACTATTACTTTATTCATATTGGATTTATTTAATAATTTTAATTCTAGATTCAGAAAATCACTAACCAGCTTTTTTGTAGCTTCTAAAAGCAAATAATTTTTACCTTTAATATTATTATCTTTTGAAAATTGATTTTTAAATTGTTTTTCTATTTCATTTAAAATTAAACTTTTATTTTCAGTTAAATGTTTTTTTTCAAGAACTCCTAAATTATAAAATTGATCTAATGTTGAGTGTATTATGCTACCAACACTAGAAGCATCTGCATATTCATTTAGTGTTTCTTCAATACGAATATTGGCTAAATAGTAGTAGTAAAAAGAAATAGGACAGTTGATATATTTACTGATTGCAGATGGAGAAACTCCATTGAGTGCCCATTGTTTTATTTTACTTTCTAGGCCCACATTTTTAATAATCAATCTTGATGGACTAATTGAATCAAAACCCTCTCCTTTATAAACTAAATGTTCCATTTCACTAGATTGATATTCGGAAAGTAATTGTGTGATATATCTACTTTTTTCACCAGAATTAAAATTTTTCATTTCAGAATTATATAGTAATGAAATATTACTTGCTCTTTGTATTAATCTATAAAAGTGATAAGCAAACAAAGCATCTCTTTCTGAATATGTTGGCAAATTATAATATCTTCTCAAATCATATGGAATTAAGGAATCCATTGATTTAGCTTTTGGAAGAATCCCCTCATTAACGCTTAAGACAATAATGTTTTTAAAATCTAATGTTCTCGTTTCCAAAAGACCCATTAGCTGAACTCCCTTCAAAGGTTCTCCCTTAAAAGGAGTTACCTCATTAAAAAGTAATTGCTTGAATATTTGTCTAAAAGTTTTTAGCTTTATATCAAAATTAAAATCTTCAATGAGTTCCTTTAAAATAAAAATATTTTTTGAAAATGCCTTTACAATTTCAGATTCATAAATAGCATTTCGATCAATTAATATCTTTTCTAATGATAAGAACAAATCTTCAAAGCAATTAATACCATCAGAAATATCTTTCCAAAAATAGAACAGAAAATTAGTTGATGTTTGACTAAAATTTAAATTTGAAAAATCATCAGTATTTATATGAATTATGTTATTCTTGGTAATATATTTTTTAAACTCTATACAGAATTCCTGTTTATTTAATTTGATAAAATATGGATGCTCTATTAAATTAATTACATCTTTATAATAAAAGTTACGATTTTTATAATCTAAAGAATTAGTTTGCATAGTAATTACTAAATCTAAAAAATCAAAAAGTGATGATTTGATTAATGGATTACCCATAGTAACATTTAACTGTTTAACACTTTCTGGTAAATTATTTAGAACAGGCAATAGTAATGATTCATCTGATAATATAATTGCCGTATTACTATTTTTAAGATCATGATGTGAAAAATCACTTATAATTTGAGCAGTAGCTCTAGCTTGAGAAATATTATTTGGACAAGCAATAATTTGAAATTTTTCTTTTTCTTTTGAAAAAAAATCACCCACCCATTTAAAGTCAATATCTGACCATCTTTTTCTTTGCTCTCTTAAAAAAGAACCTGCTTCATGTAATTTATTTTGAAAATAAAAAACATCAGCATCCCAAAATATTCTTGCAATATTTTTTTCTTTAAAATAATTAATAACAGATTCTTCCGATTTAGTTAAAGCGTTTAGACCCACAAACCAAATTTTCTTATCAGAAAATTTACTTTTATAAACTTTTTCGCTTGCAATTCGATAAGAAAGACCTTGATATGCAACACCCTCAGCTAATAAACTATGATTAAAATTCGTATGCAGGGCATATAATGATTCATAAAAATTAATAAATTTTTTTTGTGAATCACTAGTAGAATCATTTGAAAAACTCCAATCTTTTACCCCCCAACTATCAAGTTCTTTTACATTTTTTAAATTTGTATAAATATCTTTTGAATTGACTAAACTTCTTTCAATATCATTAAAGTCATATAAAATTAAATTACTCCAATTAAGAAAATCTTCAAAATTTATATTTTTTAAAGATGGAGTCTTAAGGTAAGAATTATATAACCTAAATGTTAGAGAAATATTATCTAAAATATGAAGACCAGAAACTGATTCTAAAAATTCTTCAATTGTATAAAATTTTGGTAAAAAAATTGAATCATCTACAGCTTTAGAAATATAATGTTTCAAAAATAATTCAGATCTTTTTGAAGGTAAAACTAAAATCACATTATGCATATTATTAGAAAACTTGTCTAATAGTCTATCTCCAATTTTTTGTAAAAAAGGTTTCATACCAATTTAATTTTATCTTGTTTTTCAGTATAAATCAAAACTTTTTCAATTACTTTATAACCCATACTTTCTAAAATATTAGCATACTTAGTAATTTGTTTATTATGATCTGAACTGCGTTCTCCAGTTTTAAAATCTACAATAATTATTTTCTTAGATTTTTTATCAAAAAGTAATCTGTCAGGAATATTTATTTTTCCAGAAGCAGATAAAATTTCACATTCAGTTCTTACTAACCACTTTTTATCAAAATATTTCAAAATTTTATGATCAGAAAATAAAGAATCAATTACTTTGTTCAACTTCTCTAAACTACCTTTTTTAACTTCACCTTTTTTACAAAAAAAGTTAATAGCTTTTTCTTTATCTTCTACATAATAAATTTTTGATAAAACTTTATGAAACAACTGCCCCCAATCTTTTAATTTTTCATTATTTATTTCGCTTTTATTTTCTATTGCACTATTTTTTAAAGTAATTAGTTTCTTCCAATTATTATTAGTAAAGCTCTTTACATTGAAATATTTTTTCTGCACATTTTCAGAAATATTTTTAAAATCTTCTTTTCCATAAGTTATAGGATAAGAATCACTAAATTGATATAAAAAAGAATTTAGATAACCTTTGAAAACAAAATCATTTGTAACTTTTTTTGGAAACTCTTTAGAAAATAAATATAATCTTTCTTTTGCTCTTGTCATTGCAACATAAAGTTTATTCATACTATCTAAAAACTGTAGATCTTTTTCTTTATTATATTCTTTACTAAATAGTGAATATTTTAAATAATTAGTAGTTCTAATGAGTGATAATGGCAATTGGTTTTCAAAATATTTAGATGTATCTATCCAAATTTCATTTTTATTACTTGCATCTTGCCAGTTAAATGGAATCATTACAACTTTAAATGCTAATCCTTTAGATTTATGAATTGTCATGAGTTGTATTGCATCAATTCCATCAGGTATTGAAATTGCTTCTTTATCTTTATTTTCATCCCACCAATTAATAAATAAAGATAAGCTACTATTTTCTCTTTCAATGTATTTATATATTACTTCTAAAAAAAATTCTAAGTAAGAATCCATCTTTAAATTTAATTCAATAATTAGCTGATTAACAAGTTCGTAAAGTGAATTATGAGATAAAGAATTAAAATCTAAAGTAATATTTGCTTTATTCAAAATTTTCGCAAATCCATCTTCTTTTTGCGCCTTCATAGTGAGCTCATTTAAACTTATATCAAATAATATATGCTTATGTAAATAGCATACTATGGCACTTTTAGCAATGACATTATTTGGATTGTTAATATATAATAAGAAAGAAAAAATAAAATCTACTTTTTCAGAATTTTTAATTAACAAACCTTCATCTGAAATTACTGGTATTGATTTAAACGATAAAAATTTCGCTACTAAACCTACTGTTTTTTTACTATTACACAGTATGCAAATATCACTTAGAGAATAATTACAAATGTTTATCAACTTATTTATTTCTAAATATATTCTTTCAAGAATTAAATCTTTATAATTGTTATCATCATCACTAAACAGTTCTATTCTAACATATCCTCCAAGTTCTGAATCATTACAATGTTGATCATGACCATCATATATATTTGACAATTCAGTTGATAATAAAGGTTTTAATTTTTCGAAAAACAAATTATTAAATTGAACTATTTCTTGTTTACTTCTATAATTAACATCTAAATTATTAGCACAATAATGGTATTCTAATTTAGTCTTCCATTCATTAGAAAAACTTAATTTTTCAGATTGATGAATATCTGGTAATTTTAAAAACTGTTCAACTTCACCACCTCTCCATCTATATATTGACTGTTTCCCATCTCCAACAATAAGACTTTCACCATAATCAATTGAATCAGTTATTAATGGTAATAAATTTTGCCATTGTAAAACAGATGTATCTTGAAATTCATCTATTAAAAAATGACTATATCTCTCACCTAATCTCTCATAAATATATAATGCAGTCTGATTAGAAACTATTTCATGAATTTTTTTATTGAATGATGAAATATGTTCAATATTATTTTTTTTCTTAAAAACATTCAAATGCTTTATTAACTCATTTATTAAAGCAATTGAAAATATATTATTTGAAATTGCTTTATATGAATTATAGTCACATAGTAATTTAATTAAATTATTATAAAATACTATTAAATCTTTCTTAGATGAATCTATTTTGTATTTAATTTCTTCAGCTCTTGATTTGGGATACCATATATCATTATCTATATTTTTTTTAAGTGAAATAGTTGGTATCCATTTCTTATCATCTGATTCTGATAAATTATTTACAAAATGATTATAAAAAGTTCCATTGATAAAGTAGTTTTTTTCTAAAGAATGAGTTTTCATATAAACTTTTACTTCATCAGAAAGAATTTTAATTTTACCTTCTGTAATTTTTTTATTGTTTTGAATGTATTTGTTAACAGTATCAAACTGACCAATATCTAAGGTTTTATTATCTAAATACTTAATTAGATCTTCTTTAAATAATTGCTTTGAAAACTCTTGTAAATCGCCTTCAATATCTATACTTTTTCCCAGCTTCACTTTTTCTAAAGTAAAATTTACTAATACATTAGATATTTTTTTTTCTGTTTTAGAAACATTTGACAGTAAAGAATTAACAACTGGATTAATTATTTGATCGTCATCCATGACAAGATCAAAATTAAATGCTAAACCTAGGTCATAAGAAAATGTTTTAACAATTCGATATGTAAACGTATCAATTGTAGAAATACTAAATCTACTGTAGTTATGTAGAATATGACTATATACTTGAGAGGACCTTAAATAAATAACTTCTTTGTCAAATTGACTATCTTCTTGTAAATTTTTAAGTAGCCCATATTCATCTTTCTTTTGTGATAATGAAAATAAAAAAGCAAGAATTCTATCCTTCATTTCAGAAACTGCCTTATTAGTAAAAGTAATTGCTAATATTTTTTTATAGTAATCAACTCTAAAATGATTTTTATGTAGTTGCAATGATAAAAATACATACTTATATGCTAATGCATGAGTTTTTCCTGAACCTGCTGAAGATCTATAAATTTTAAAGTTTGACTTCAATTAGAAAAAATTTATATTTTAATTTAAAAAAATAAAATCAGTTGAAAATCTAAGAAATTAAAGAGTCCGATTTTCTAGCTCTTCTAATCTTTTATTTAGTTGGTCTAGTTTAGCCTTTAATTTTATATTTTGAGATTTAATCTCATTGTTAGATTCAATATTATTTGATTTTTTCTTGGTTGTATTTTTTAGAATTCCTGCAGTTACAATTCCTGTAGGAACTGCAATTATTCCGTATCCTAATAACATTATAATAGTTGCAATAAATTTACCTAAAATACTAACGGGCACAACATTTCCATATCCAACTGTTGTTAAAGTAATTACTGACCAATATATAGAATTTGGTATGTCTTCAAATCCAGGAGTATTATAAGTTATTCCTTCAATAATGTACATAATTGTTCCTAAAACAATAACTAATAAAACAATAAAAAGTAAAAAAACAGTAATTTTAGGTCTAGATGATCTTAGTGCAATAAGCATAACATTTGCTCCTCTTAAATATCTTGACAACTTGAAAACTCTAAAAACACGTATAATTCTAATTACTCGTATATCAATTAAAAAATGAATTGGTGGGTAAAGAAACATAAGATAAGTTGGTAAAATTGCTAACAAATCTACTATTCCCATAAATGAAAATATGTATTTAATAGGCTTATCTATTGAGTATATACGCAAAAAATATTCAATTGTAAAAAGTATTGTAAAAAACCACTCAAAAGCAAAAATTATATTTCCAAAATCTTTGTAAATATACTCAACACTCTCTAGCATTACTCCAATTACAGAAAGTAAAATTACAATTAAAAGAACAACATCAAACAGCTTTCCTTGTTTTGTGTCTGCTTCAAAAATAATTTGATATATCTTTTCCTTTCTAGTCATTTTATGAAAAACTATTAAATTTTAATTTTTCAAACATAAGTATAATAAAATAAATTATTCATTTGATTTAAATTATTAACGAACAATAAATAAATGTCCAAAATCCTGATGCTTCCAACCTTCATTATCTTGAAAGTAAACTTCGTAAATATATGTACCCATAGGCAACTCTTTTCCAGTTTTAAAATGTTTACCATCCCATCCATTTGAATTTAAAAAACATTCTAAATCAGAAATGTTTTCAGAAGAATATACAAGATTTGAAAATCTATCAAAAATATTAAATAAAAAAGTATTTTCTCTAATACCATTGTAAACTAGGCAAAACAAATCGTTTATGCCATCATAATCTGGAGAAAAAGAATTTGGTATATACATCCAATATTGATCTGCTATCCATAGTTGTTTAATCAATGTATCACTACATCCATAAATATCTTTTACAATTAAACTTACTTGATAAATTCCTACAGTATCTTTATACGAATGAAAAGGGTTTTGGACAAACTCCTTTGATGAATTATCTCCAAAATCCCATATCCAAGTATTTATCATGTTTGAATCATTAAGCGTATTGGAAGATCTAGATTTATCATTAAATTGAACAGATGGATTTAAAACAGATAGGGTATCAGATAAAGTACTAAATCCAGCCAAAGGGGGATCCTGAATCATAATATAAGCACTTCCGGAAGTTGGACCAATTTCATTTACATCTGAAAAAAAAGAAAGCGTGTAAACACCATCTTCCTTAGGTTTAATAATATATGGATTTAGTGTTGTTGTTATCGAAGGTTGATTTATTCCATTAATTGCATATGTAAAAGAATAAGGCTCTATACCACCACTAAATGAAACTAAAACCTCAGCATTTGAGAGATTATTACTACAAAGAGTATCTGAACCACTTATAAATGCAGATAATGGAGGTTTTAAATATGTATTTAACACACATGAATCAGAAAAATTTGCTGTAAATGATGCATTTATTGAATTTGCTGATGGCATCATAACATTAGCATATGTTCCCCAATAATTAAAAAGCCAATCAGGATCTAAAACTGCTTGAACAATAACAGGCTCACCAAACCAAAAATTTTGTGAATATGGCATATTTTGAATCACTCCATTAATTGTAAATATTGCTGATCCAGGGTTATTAATATTAAAATTAATTTGTACAGCTAATCTTTTGTGTGTAATTGAATCTACAAAATTAGTATCACATCCATCAACTATATATGAGGAACTTATAACAATTCCAGTATCTAAAGGATCAAAAACCATCACTTCAGAATAAACTGTATCAAAAGTATTATTAATAGTGAAACTTCCTGGTGTCATACTCATTTTCCAGACAAAAATATCTTTTCTTCTTCCTGTTGCATCTAAAATTGTACCATCAAAGTTAGCAAGGTCTTCAAAAAAACCAATCGCATAAA
>MDTE01177036.1_pt1 | contig 11683 bp, 11 predicted proteins | sample 811231 | NCBI WGS metagenome assembly MDTE01 (sample SAMN05326651, study PRJNA326480) | marine metagenome | isolation source: seawater | place: Indian Ocean: Red Sea | collected 2010
AGGCGAATGAAATCAAAGAAGAAGTAATAGTTGATGCTTTAAAATTTGCCCATGATCAAATTTTAAATATCATTCAAGTTCAAGAAGAACTAGCTAATGCCGTCGGTGTTAAAAAGTTGGAGGAGCCAATATCTTCAAAAAATTCAGATTTAGAAAAATCAGTCTTTGATATTTTAGGTGATCAAGTTGATAAAATTGTTAAAATTGTGGATAAAGTTGAACGTAATGATCAAAAAGCTGTTCTTACCGCTAATGTTCTTGCAAAACTAGAGGAAAAATTTCCTGATGGGGAGAAGGACATTAAAAATTTGATAGATGCTACATTTAAAGAATCAATGAGAGAGATGATTTTATCAGAAGGTATAAGAAGCGATGGAAGGAGTAGTACTGATATCAGAGATATTACCATAGATCCATCAATATTAAAGAGAGTGCATGGCTCAGCATTGTTCACTAGAGGGGAAACCCAGGCGTTAGTAATAACTACTTTAGGGTCAAAAAGCGATGAAATGATTATAGATAGTATGGATGAAGATTATAAGAAAAATTATTATTTACATTACAATTTTCCGCCGTATTGTGTAGGTGAAGTAGGTCGTATCGGCTTTACGAGTAGAAGAGAAATAGGCCATGGAAACCTAGCTCAAAGAGCACTAAAGCCTGTCCTGCCTAATTACGATGATTTTCCATATACCATAAGAGTTGTATCAGAAATTATGGAATCAAACGGTTCGTCTTCGATGGCATCCGTATGTGGTGGGTCCTTATCTCTAATGTCAGCTGGAGCTCCATTGAAAGGTCATGTTGCTGGAATTGCAATGGGATTAATCACAGATGGTAGCAGAAATGCTATTTTAAGTGATATCTTGGGTCTCGAAGATCATCTGGGAGATATGGATTTTAAAGTTGCTGGTACCAGAGAAGGTGTGACCGCTATACAATTAGATTTAAAAATTGAGGGCATATCTTTTGATCTCTTGACTGAGGCTTTATCTCAAGCAAATAAAGGAAGAATGCACATTCTTGATAAGATGTATGAAGCACTTCCAGAGCCAGGCGAGCTATCTAAATTTGCCCCTAGAATAATATCATTGCAAATTAACCCTGAAAAAATTGGTGCCTTGATTGGTCCGGGTGGTAAAAATATTAAGAAAATTATTGAAGATACAGGGTGCGAGGTAAATGTAGATGATGATGGTCTAGTAACTGTTGCTGGACAAGATGCCTTAAAATGTGAAGAGGCGGTAAAAATTATTGAAGCAATAACTTTTGAACCTGAGGTTGGAATGGAGTTTGAAGGCAAAGTTACTAGGTTGATGGCCTTCGGTGCATTTGTTGAATTTGCTCCAGGTCGTGAAGGGTTAGTTCATATATCTGAACTAGAGTGGCATAGAGTTGACAAGGTTGAAGATGTTTGCTCTCCCGGAGACATAATGAAAGTAAAACTCATTAAAGTAGACGATCAGGGAAGGCTTGATTTTAGTAGAAAAGCTCTTCTTGAAAAACCTGAGGGTTGGACACCCCCTCCAAAGAGAGATCGAACTCAAGGTTCAAGAGATAAAGGAAGAAAACCTTTTAAAAAAAGAAGGTAATTATAAGTGGTTACCTTCTTTATTTAGAATGGAAAAGGTAGACTTTAAGAATATTTTAGTTTTATTCCTGTCATCAAGTCATAGTATGATATATGCCACCTAATATATCTGAACATTACACTAAAAGAGAGCCCTCTGCTATAAGAAAGGCTCAAATTTTATTTGAATCAAGGCAAGATAAATTCGATGTAAAAGTTATAAATCTCGCTATTGGAAATATTAGTTTACCTATGCATCCATCCATGCTATCAAGGTTAAAAGATATATGCAAATCAGATTCACCCTTTTCAAATGGGGTAGTTCAATACACCAGTAGTGAGGGTACAGCTGAATGTAAAGCTGCTATATTAAATTCTATTAACGCAGAGTTATCTTGTAACATCTACAAGGAAATTAATTGTGTTATTACTGATGGTGGATCTCAGGCTATGGAGTTGATGTTACTAGGCGTATCAGGAACGAAAAATAGTAAGCCAATAATGGTAATTGATCCATTATATACAAACTACGTTGAGTTTGCTAAAAGATTATCAATACCATTGCTATCACTTAAGCGTAACATAAATTCAGATGGATCGTTTGGAGGTGTAGAAACAATGAAAATTAGAAAAAAAATTAACGAATATAATCCTAATGGAATTTTAATCATACCAGCAGACAATCCCACAGGACTTCAAATGTCACAAAATTCAATTAATGAGATTGCAAAAATTTGTGTTGAAAAAGACATTTGGTTAATCAGTGATGAGGCATACAGAAATATCTATTTTTCTAATAGTGGCCCTTGCAGTATATGGCAAATTTCAAATTCTGATGTGCCTGGAATCGAAGGGCGAAGAATAAGTATAGAATCAGTTTCAAAAGTATGGAATGCATGTGGTTTACGTATAGGTGCTTTAGTAACAGATAACAAAATAATGTATAATAAAGCTAGATCTGAATATACAGCCAACTTATGTGCTAATGTCATCGGTCAATATGTATTCGGTGCAATTGCACATTTGCCCTCAAACGAAATTATAGAATGGTATTCTAGTCAAAGGTCATATTATAAGAGAACGTTAAATAAGTTGATTGAGGGACTTAAAAATGAATTACCAGGAATGATTTTATCTTCACCTGGAGCTGCTATTTATATTGTTTTAGATTTTAAAAATATAACCCCATCTGATTTCAATATTTCAAATTTTATAGATTATTGTGCTCTGCACGGTAAAATTAAATTAGGTGGTATTTATCACACGCTGCTACTTTCACCGATGAAAGGATTTTACAATGACAAATCAATAGGTAAAAAGCAAGCTAGAATTGCACTAGTTGAGCCAGAATCAAAAATGGAGATAGTTCCAAAAGTACTTTCATTACTTTTGAAAAATTATCTTAAATCTGTAAAACCCTAATTGTAGTTTATACAATATTTTAATTAAATTAATATAATGTAATAGATTAAGTAGATTATTTTATGAAAAATGATATTAAAAAGCTTTACTACTCAATTGGAGAGGTAAGCAAAATAGTTGGATTGAAATCTTATGTGCTCAGATATTGGGAAACTGAATTTAAGCAGCTTTCTCCTCCTAAAAATAGGGCCGGTAACAGAACATACAGGAAAAAAGATATTGATTTGATATTGCAAATAAAAGACCTTTTACATAACAGAAAATTTACCATTGAAGGTGCAAGATCAGTTGTTTCAGGAAAAAACATTCCTGATCCCTCTGCTGGAAAAATTAATAAAAATATTATCAGACAATTAAAAAACGAGCTCAATGAAATTCTGCAAATTATCAAAAACTAATTCGGAGCGTGGCGTAGTCCGGTAGCGCACTGCAATGGGGTTGCAGGGGTCGCAGGTTCAAATCCTGTCGCTCCGACATTTATAACTTTTCAAAAATTTTTATGGACTTTACATTTTTATCAGTTACCTTTATTTTTATTGTATTTCTATTTATTTCATATGTTTTGAAAGTAATAAAATTATCTACTCCTTTAATACTTATTTACTTGATATTTTGTTTCAGCTACATAATCGATATAGAATCAGTTAATGAATCTCCACTTACGGCTAATAAAGCAAAAAATAATAAAAATCGAATTGCTGCTTCTGAAATAGTAGAAGTACCTACTATTAAATCTAAGAAAGTTGATTATACAAATGATGAAGGGTTAGATATATCTAAACCAGTCGTTTCATTTAATCCAAAACCAATAATTATCGATACAAATCATATTCTGCAGAACGACAAACAAAAAACTATTTCTAATGATTCTAAAATCATGGAAATAACGCCTAGTACTTTAATTGAAGATAAAATCGAACCCACTGGCGAACTTAAACTAAATGAGGTTATGATTTGTAGAGGTGTTTACAAAAGAAATCCTATTAAACCAGGTTTTACGTTTGCAAATAGTGTTGATTCCTTATTTTGTTATACAAAAATATCAAATAAAGGAGCAAAGCAAGAAATAAAACATTTATGGTATTATGAAGATAAATTAATAACATCCGTTACATATAACATTAAAACTTCATATAATTATAGATCCTGGAGTAAAAAAACTATTCTACCAAATCAAACAGGTCAATGGAGAGTTGATATAATTGATAATAAAGAAAATGTTTTAGGAAGTCGAAAATTTCAAATATCTTCTTTAAATAATGTTTTTTAATTTTTTTTTACAATTTATAATTCCATTTATTTTTTTTGCTCTTTTCTCATGCTCAAGGTCGACTATGAGAGATTCGATCGATATGAAATGGAAACTTTCTAATGTTGTCGTTAATAACAATATTTTTTTGTATGAGGGTTACAACCCTGGCGTTCCGATAAGAGCGTGGGCAGTCCACATTCCTGCAAAAGATAATAGTATTAATATATTGGTTTCTGAGGATAAAGATGGATTAAATACCCCCTCAGAGATTAGCTTATTATCGGGTGCATCTGTAATTATAAATGGAGGTTATTTTACTAGAGGTCAAAAACCTATGCGTCATATTGGCCTTTTAAAGTCAAAAGATAGTCTGTATGAACCTGCGAGTAATTCAGTATTAAGAGAAAATTTGAGATATAACATAAATAGAGGAGCTTTTGCAATTAAATATGATAAATCTCCTGAAATATCATGGGCCACCACTAAGAATGATTCAATTTTTTCTTGGAACTTCCCATTTAAAAATCGTCCAGGAAAACCAGCTTCTATAAATTATAGTTTTTCGAAGTTTTGGAATGTAAAGGAAGCAGTTCATGCAGGTCCTATTCTTGTCACAAATAGAACTATAAATGTCACATCCGAGCAGGAGGTATTTTTTAATACTCCCGTTGATGGAGTTCAGCCTAGGTCTGCAATTGGATACAGAAGAAATGGAGATATAATTATGATGGTTGTTGATGGTAGACAAGTAGATAGCAGAGGAGCCTACCTTAGAGAATTGGCTATGCTTATGAGACAATTTGATTGCGAGGAAGCTCTAAATCTTGATGGAGGGGGTTCTAGTTCTTTGGTTGTGAATGGTAAATTAATTAATAATCCAATAGGTTTGAAATCTGAACGTGAGGTTATGTCATTCATAGCTGTAATGCCTAATTAAATATTGAATCTTTTTAAAAATATATATGATTGGGTTCTAGGCCTTTCAAACAAAAAAAATAGTGATTATTCTATTTCTTTATTATCATTTTCAGAGTCCTTTTTTTTTCCTATACCTCCTGACGTTTTACTTATTCCATTATGTTTAGGCAATAGGAGTAAAGCATTTTATTTCGCTTTTTTATGCAGCATGTCATCTATTATTGGGGGAATATTTGGATATTACATTGGGAAACTCCTTTGGTGGAAAGTGCCTGGCATAGAATATTCTTCATTGGCTATTTTTTTTTTAGAATATGTACCAGGATTGACGTTTGATAGTTTTACTAAAATAAAAAGTTTATATGATGAATGGAATTTTTGGATCGTTTTCACAGCTGGTTTTACACCTATACCATTTAAGGTTATAACGATATCTTCAGGAACTTTTAATATTAACTTCTTCATGTTCGTATTCGCATCTATTTTAAGCAGAGGCGCTAGGTTTTTCTTGTTAGCAACATTAATATATGTTTTTGGTGAAAGAATTCGTCTTTATATCGAAAAATACTTTAATATACTTGCTATCTTGTTTACCGTTCTATTAATAGTAGGTTTTGTTATTATAAAGTTACTATTAGCTTAATTATTCTTTATAATCGGAAACTTTATCTTTTTATTTTACAAATGCTCATTTAGTTTTAATTACAATTTGGTTTTAGATTTTAATTGGGTTCAAAAAATAGATGAAAATTTTCATTACTAACTTGAAAGTATAGATATGAAAGAAGCTGTAAAAATAAATAGTCCTATCTCAAATTTTGATTTAAGAAGACCTCTTATTATTGAACTAGGAACTAATCTTGAAAATGTTTTAGATAAAATGCAAGAAACGAATAATAACTGTGTTTTAACTCTATTTAACGAAAAACTTGGGGGAATATTAACAGAGCGTGATATTTTGCTTAAAGTAACTGGAAAAGGTTATGACCTTCAACTAACTACTATTGATGAGTTTATTACCAAAAATCCTGAATATGTTTCTCCTGAAGATCCATTGGCTTATGCTTTGAATAAAATGTATGTTGGAGGATTTAGAAACGTTCCAGTCATAAATGATGAAATGTATCCAGTGGGGATTATAAGTATATCAGATATAATATCAACAATAGCAGATTATTTCCACAATGAAATTATTAATTTTCCTTAAGATTATTATTTAATCATGTTGGTTTTGCTAGATAAATATTTAATAATTTCTATTAATCAATCCAAAAAATGAAAAAAAAAATAGAGGAGCCAACTATTGATATCGGTTGGAGGGAATGGATATCGATTGTTGATGTTAAAGATTTTTATCTAAAAGCTAAAATTGATACAGGTGCAACTATCTCAGCATTACATGCCACTCATATAAAGGAGTTTGATTTTAAGGGTAATAAGTATGTTAAGTTTAGACTTTACCAGTCTAAGTCATATAAAATGATAAAAAGGCCAGTGATAGGTTATAAAACAATAAAAAACTCTTTTGGTAAAAAGCAGCTTAGGCCACTTATAAATTTATCAATTAAAATTGGTAATAATACTATTGATACGATTATCACCCTAACAACAAGGTCTAGAATGACATATCCCATATTAATAGGCCGATCAGCATTAGATAAAAATTACCGCATTAATCCAAGCAAATCTTTTCTAACTGGAAAATTGTACTGATTAAAATGTATAAATGAAAATCGCAATTTTATCCAGAAATAAAAATTTATATTCTACGAACAGAATATTCAACGCAGGTACAAAACGTGGTCATCGTTTAGATGTTATTGATTATTTAAGGTGTTACATAAACATAGGTGAGAACCAAACAGCAATCTATTATAATGGCAATAAGCTAGGCCGTTATGATGCAGTACTCCCTAGAATTGGTGCTTCACAGACTTCCTATGGTACAGCAATTGTGCGCCAGTTTGAGATGATGGGAGACTTTGTAATTAATAAATCAGATGCAATTAAGTCCTCTAGAGATAAGTTACGTTCGCTACAGTTATTAGCTAAACAAGGAATAGATATGCCAATAACTGGATATGCAAGCCATACCATGGACATTCATGATGTAATTGAGAAGATTGGAAAAACACCACTTATAATGAAATTATTACAAGGCACTCAAGGCAATGGTATGGTTCTTGCGGAAACAATGAAAGCCGCAGAATCAGTCATGAATGCGTTTAAACAAGTTGACGCAGATATATTAATTCAAGAGTTTATTAAAGAATCTAGTGGAATAGATATAAGAGCTATAGTTGTAGGAAAAAAGGTAGTTGCAGCTATGCAAAGGGTAGCACCTAAAGGTGAGTTTAGATCAAATGTACACAGAGGAGCATCTACAAAACACATCAATTTGACACCAGAGGAAGAAGAAATAGCAATTAAATCAACCAAAATTTTAGGATTGTCTGTCGCTGGTGTTGATCTAATGAGATCAAAACGTGGTCCATTAGTATTGGAGGTAAATTCGTCACCTGGCTTACAAGGAATAGAACTATTGACTGGTGCAGATGTAGCTGGAGAAATAATTAGTTTTATTGAGAGCTCATTCAAATAGGTTTTTCAAATAATTAATTTTTGAAAATAATGTTATCAACATTTACCTACTAAATAATTAAAAAAAGTTAAATTATAATTGTGAGAGCATACAAAAGATTTCATTTAGCATTTCCAGTTAATGATTTAAATACTACAAGGATCTTTTATGAGAAAATAATTGGATGCAAGGTCGGAAGAGAGTCAGAATATTGGATAGACTTTAATTTATATGGTCATCAAATTGTTGCACATTTGGCACCAGATGAATGCAACTATGCTCAAACAAATTTAGTTGATGGAGAGCAGGTTTCTTGCAGACATTTTGGAGTAATATTAGATTGGAAAGAGTGGGAAGAGTTATCTAAAAAGTTTAATATGCTTGATATTAAATATTTATCCTATCCTAAAATTAGGTTTAAAAACAAATCTGGTGAACAAGGAACATTTTTTATCCAAGATCCAAGTGGTAATGTTATTGAATTTAAAACCTTTAAAAATCAATCTGATGTATTTAAAAAATTTTAGTTTTACAATCTTATATTTGATCTTATCTTTGCTAAGATTATTTGGTGTAGATAGAAATATTGGTTTTTTATTATCTGACTTATATTTTAACAAAATGGTTTTAGGAAGAGATAAACTAGCAACAATTTCAGGAAAGTGCTCCCAAAATCAAGAGTTTGATATTTCATGTAAATGTGGTTTTGATATTAGTACATTTTCTTATTCCACAATTAGGCTGAGAATAGTTTTGAAAAATTTCTCTTTATATTATCTACAACCTTACAACTATTACCAATCTTTAATAAATTAAAATATGGTACAATTTAGTTCAGTAGAAAAACATTTTTTTGACCAGCAACCAATAAAAAATCAAACATCGCAAATACCCTATATAGTCTTAGATAATTTTCCTCAGCTTGGATTAATCACCTCGCTTAGATTTTTAGAGTGGGCTTCTAAAAACCCTAGTGGAGTAATTAGTTTACCTACTGGAAAAACTCCAGAATACTTTATTAAATGGACCCATTATATATTAGAAAACTGGACCAGTAAAGAGGTAACAACCTTAAGAAAAAGTAATGGACTTCAGATTAAAGAAAAACCAAATCTTTCCAAATTAAAATTCGTGCAAATTGATGAGTTTTACCCATTAAACCCAAAACAACATAATAGTTTCTATAACTATGTCTGCAAATATTATTTGGAAGGATTTGGATTAAGTTATGATAATGCATTGCTTATTAATTCAGATGAGATTCCCCTTTTTGAAGGTAAAGAAAGAAAAATTGTATTTCCAAATAATATAGTTGATTTAACTCTCCGATTTAGGGACGCTGAAAATGATCATGAGAAGATTCAGCAAGAGTCTATATATTTAATTGATCAGTGGTGTGCTGATTATGAGAGTAAAATTCGTTCAATCGGTGGCATTGGCTTCTTCCTTGGAGGCATAGGGCCAGATGGACACATTGCATTTAATGTGAGAGGATCTGATCATAATTCAACTACCAGACTTACTACAACAAATTTTGAAACACAAGCAGCTGCTGCAATTGATCTTGGAGGTATTGAAATAAGTAGAAACCGATTAGTTATCACCATTGGTTTAGGAACAATAACTTATAACTCAGATGCCACAGGTATTATCATCGCTGCAGGTGAAGCTAAAGCAAAAATTATTAAAAAATCATTGGAAAATAAGCTGGATGTCAAATATCCAGCAACAGCCTTATCTAAAATAAGAAATAGTTGTTTTTATATTACAAAAGGTGCATCAAAATCTCTTACAGATATTGAAAGAGATTATTGGAAGAATAGTATATGGGATGAACGAAAACATCAAAGATCAATTTTAGAACTATGTAAAAAAATTAATGTATTTGGAAAAAAACTAGAGTTAAAAGATTTACAAAATGATATTCATTGTAAAAATATTCCAGATTTAAATGATAATACTATTTCTGATATCATTAGTGCCATAGAGAAAAAAGTATTAAAAGGATCGAAATCAGAAAAAAATCAAATTTTCTACCATACTGGACCACATCATGATGATATTATGCTTGGTCTGATGCCTTACATAATTCAATTAATTAGAGAACCAAGTAATTCTCATCACTTTGTCAACATGACATCGGGTTTTACATCTGTTACAAATGATTTTATGAAGGGTTTATTGTATGATACAAAATCCTTTTTAATTAATGACCAAATTCAAATGGTAAATTATGGTGATTTTTTTATTAGCGGTTTTAGTAAAAAATGGGATAAGGATGTTTTTCATTATCTTGATTCAATCGCTGGAAATGATATCATTCAGCAAAAGCGTGGTATGTCACATAGACTAGTTAGAGCTTTAATTGAAATCTATGGAGTTGGTAATAAATCAGAACTTATTAAACTTATAGAAAGGGTTATAATTGAAATAGATAATTACTATGATGGTGAAAAAAATTCTAAAGAAATACAAAGTCTCAAAGGAATGATTAGGGAGTATGAAGAGGAGCTTGTCTGGGCTAACTTTGGGGTTCGTGTAGCAGACATTCATCATTTGCGTTTAGGTTTCTATAAAGGCGATGTTTTTACAGAAAACCCTGAAATTAAAAGAGATGTACTTCCCGTTTTAAATCAGCTAAAAACTATTAAACCTACGGTAATTTCGGTTGCTTTTGATCCAGAAGGTAGTGGCCCAGATACCCATTATAAAGTTTTACAAACAATTGCGGAAGCAGTACGTATTTGGGGTGAAAGTGAAGATATTTCAAATTTACGCATATGGGGATATCGTAATGTTTGGTACAGATTTGATCTATATGAAGCTGATATCATTGTACCTGTAACCTTAAATTCTATGTCAATCTTACGTTCTACATTTAATAATTGTTACCTCAGTCAAAAAAAAGCTTCTTTTCCTAGTTACGAATTTGATGGACCTTTCAGTGATCTTTCTCAAAGTATTTGGGTAGAGCAGCATAAAGAGCTACAATTACTTTTAGGAAGAGACTATTGGTATGAAAATAAAAATCCTCATTTAAGGGCTGTTCATGGAGCTGTAAATTTAAAAGAAATGAATACTAATGAGTTTCTGTCTGTAGCTAGAAAACTTGAGAAACAAATGGAAGGTTCATCTATTTGATGTTTAATTAAATATCTTCATATACAACTTTTTTGGTAATAATTAAATTTACAATTGAAAAAAAACTAAAATATTTGTTTTGAAGATTGATCATTGACATGTAAAAGGGTTTTTTTATTTTATTGAACATAGACCCTGAGTTATTAATTGCTTGGATTGCTTTGACTAATTTTTAAACAAATTTTTTGGCACATTCTATATACAACTTGAAGTATTTGCGAGTGGAAGATAAAGGTGTGGATCTTTAATGAGAAAATTAAACTTTAAGATGATAAAATTAAGAAATATTAATACAAATATAAGTTAGTAGATAAAGTAATTACTGCTTGGTCTTTTTCTATTAATTTCTACAAAAAATATCACTTATTCTTATAAAATATGATTGGCAATAATAGAGTAGGAATTATCTTTAATTTTGAAACAGACATTGCTTAAACAGTTATAATTATTGGAAAGCATTCAAAATATTTTGATACGCTTGATGATCAATCTATTTGTCCAGTTATATATGATTCTTAATTTGCGCTATAGTTTTTTCTTTTATAATTAATGCAGAGATAATTTTATGTCTAGTAGTACTATTGGACTTAACAATAAGTTAAGAAAATATATGTTAGATGTCTCTTTTAGGGATGATGAAATATTGAGACAACTTAGAAAAGAGACATTAACACTGAAAGAAGCGCAGATGCAAATTTCACCAGAGCAAGGTGCTTTATTATCTATATTGACAAAAATACTAAATGCAAAAAAAACATTAGATATTGGGGTCTTTACTGGATATAGTTCTTTAGTCGTA
>MDTE01200137.1_pt1 | contig 11683 bp, 8 predicted proteins | sample 811231 | NCBI WGS metagenome assembly MDTE01 (sample SAMN05326651, study PRJNA326480) | marine metagenome | isolation source: seawater | place: Indian Ocean: Red Sea | collected 2010
AATTAAAGCACAAACAGTAAAATTAAATTATAAATCCAAAAATGGAAAAAATTATATCTTAAATATAATTGATACCCCTGGACATGTAGATTTTAGTTATGAGGTAAGTAGATCACTATATGCTTGTGAAGGATCAATATTAATAGTTGATAGTACACAAGGAGTTGAAGCTCAAACATTAGCAAATGTTTACCAAGCTTTAGATATAAATCATGAAATTATACCAGTGTTAAATAAGATAGATTTACCTGCCTCAGATTTAGAAAAAACTAAAACACAAATAGAAGATGTAATTGGTATAGATACAGAAAGTGCTGTTCCATGTTCAGGAAAAACAGGAGAAGGTATAGAAGAAATTTTAGAGCAAATAGTTGATACTCTTCCAGGCCCAAAGGGAGATTTAAGTGAAGATTTAAAATGTCTATTAGTTGATAGTTGGTATGATACTTATTTAGGAGTGGTAATTTTAGTTAGGGTAATTAATGGCAAAATTACAAAACACATGAAAGTTAAAATGCTCTCGACAAATCAAGATTATATTGTGGAAAAAGTTGGTATTTTTACACCGAAACCAAAGGATATTGACGAATTAAATGCTGGAGAAATAGGTTTTATTACTACTGGAATAAAAATTTTATCAGAAACAAAAGTTGGTGATACGATTTGCGATGCATCTAAACCAAATGTTAAGCCATTGCCAGGATTTAAACCGAGTAAGCCAGTTGTTTTTTGTGGCCTATTTCCTGTAGATAGTTCTGAATATCAAAAGTTAAAGGATGGACTAGCAAAACTACAACTTAATGACGCTAGTTTTTCATTTGAAGCAGAGTCATCATCAGCTTTAGGTCTTGGTTTTCGATGTGGTTTTTTAGGTTTATTACATCTTGAGATAATTACAGAAAGACTAGAGAGAGAGTTTGATGTTAATTTACTTACAACAACACCAGGAGTTGTTTACAAAATAAATCTCAATAATGGAGATGTAGTTGACTTACAAAATCCTTCTAGCCTCCCAGATCCAACATTTATAAATTCGATTGAGGAGCCATGGATTAAAGCAACAGTAATTACACCTGATGAGTATTTAGGTTCTATAATTAAATTATGTCAGGATAAAAGAGGTATACAAACAAACTTAAGTTATTCTGGTAATAGAGCTGTTTTAAACTATGAACTTCCATTAAATGAGGTTGTATTCGATTTTAATGATAGAATTAAATCTATGACTAGTGGATATGCTAGTTTTGATTATGAAATAATTGGTTACAGAGAAGGTGATTTAGTTAAGCTTGGAATTCTTGTAAATAGTGAGCCAGTTGATGCTTTAGCAATGATGATACATAAGGACTTTGCACAAAAAACAGGAAGGGAGGTTTGCGAGAAATTAAAAGACTTGATACCAAGACATAACTTCATGATACCTGTTCAAGCAGCTATTGGAGGAAAAATAATAGCAAGAGAAACAATTAAAGGATTTAAGAAAGATGTTTTAACCAAAATACACGGAGGTGGTGCTACAGATAGAAAGAGAAAACTCCTAGAAAAACAAAAAAAAGGAAAAGCAAGATCTAAACAATTTGGTAGAGTAGAAATACCACAGGAAGCATTTATAGGAGTACTTAAAATTAATAAAGAGAGATAATGAAAATATATGATTGTTTTTCATACTGGGATGAAGATTTATTATTAGATTTAAGATTAAATATATTAGATGAGCATGTTGATTACTTTGTAATTGTTGAAGGAAATAAAACATGGCAAAATAATCCAAAAAAACTTAAATTTAATATTAACAATTTTAAAAAATTTGAAAGTAAAATAATTTATATTCCAGTTGAAGATATGCCGGACGGCGATGACCCTTATAAAAGAGAAAACTTTCAACGAAATTGTATTGAGCGAGGATTATCCTCAGCGAATAATGACGACTTAATATTGATTTCTGATTTAGATGAGATACCAAATCCGTTAGGATTGAAAGAATTTAAAAAAGAAATGAAATATGCAGTTTTTAAACAACTACATTTTTATTATAAGTTAAATCTTCACAGTACAAAGAATCCCTATTGGTATGGAAGTAGAATTTGTGTAAAAAAATATTTGGAATCTCCACAGTGGTTAAGAAACCTGAAATTTAAAAAAAGACCTTTTTGGAGAATAGATAAGTTAAGACTAAACAATATAATTGAAAATGGTGGATGGCATTTTTGCAATCTCAAAGATCCGGAGTCACTTTTGTATAAATATAAAAACTTGTGTGAAACTAATGATCCTTATCATTTTAAAGAAAAAATAGATCAAAAATATTTGGATATAAACGAAATTAATAAAAGAATAATTGCAGGTGAAGATATAATTGGAAGAGATGAAAAATATATCGCAGTAAATTTAGATGAAAAATTTCCAGATTTTATTTTGAAAAATAAAAAACTTTTTTTAGATTGGTTAGTAGATATTTAAATTTGATTTAATATTTATTTTGTTTGGAAAACAAATTAAATTTTCGTTAATCTTAAAATATGAATATTTTTTATTTTTTAACAATTTTATTAAATGGTCAAAAATATCGAATTTAATATGAATATACTCAAAAATTATAATAGGTAGAATATCTGAGTTTTCTAACAAATCTATTACTATATTTCCATCATAGCCCTCAGCATCAATAATTAATAAATCTACTTTATTTCCGTACTTACTTATTAATTCAATTATTGAAATGTTATTAATTTTTTCTATTTCAATATGGGATGATTTAACTCCGTGTTTTTTTAAGTGTTTTTTATTAAATGATGCAATTCCTTTGATATGGTCATCATAATATTTTGTTTTAGACTCTTTTACTTTATATAAATAATTTATTTCATTATTTACAGAAATTGCTAAATTTTCAAAGCTAACATTTTTTTGATCATTATAATTTTGTTTAAGTTCTTCATAGTAAGTTTTTATAGGCTCAACTAATACACAATCAATAGAATATCTTTTAATATATTCATTAATTATATCAAATCGTAAACCATCATTTGATCCAATTTGAATTAATTGATTTATATTTTTATTTTTAAATAAAGTCTCAAGAATATCTTTTAGTGAGTAGAGATTTTTTTCATTTATAAGTCTATTGTTCTTAATTAGATTTTTATCAACTAATTTAAAACCATATATACCTGCAATTTTTTTTAGAATTTTAAATAACATTTTATATTTTAAAGAGTTAACTTAATCTAATATAAATAATATAAAATCTTAATAAAAATATTATTATTATAAAAAATTAAATTGTGAGTAAGAAAATTGTTATTTCAGGCGGGTCAGGAAGATTTGGAAGTTATTTAAAAAAAATAAACACCAAACATAAACTTTTTTTTCCATCAAAAAAACAACTTAATATATTAAGTAAAAATAGTATTTATAGCTATTTAAAAAAATATAAACCTCAAATTTTTATACACCTTGCTGGTCTCTCAAGACCAATGAAAATTCACGATAAAGATATTAAAAAAAGTATAGATTTAAATATCATAGGAACTGCAAATGTAACTAAAATTTGCTCTGATCTTAATATCAAATTAATTTACTTTTCTACAAATTATATCTATCCAGGAATAAAAGGAAATCATTCTGAAAGTGAAGCAATTTTACCTGTAAATAATTATGCATGGTCTAAATTAGGAGGTGAATGTTCAGTTCAACTTTATAAAAACTCTCTTATCTTAAGAGTAAGTATGACTGAAAAACCTTTTGTTCATAAAAAAGCATTCGCAAATGTGAAAACAAGTTTTATGTACCATGAAGATGTTGCTAAAATTTTATTTAAAATTTTGAATAAAAAAGGAGTACTTAACATAGGTGGTAAAGCGCAATATATTTTTGATTTTGCAATAAAGGATAATAAGAATATTAAAAAAGAATATCTAAAAAAAACTAATAAAATGGGTATACCATTTGACTCATCTTTAAACTTAAGAAAATTAAAAAAAATTTTGAAAAATGGTTAAATGAAAATTAAGACCTTCTATAAGATTTATTATAAACACCGCTTTAAAAAATCTTCGATAATTTTAAAAATTTATATTTTAATTTTCTTTCCTATTAACTATCTTTTAAATAAATTTTTTCTTGAGACAAAAAAAGATTTAGATTTATTTGCAAAAAAAAATCAAAATTTATTTGATAAAGATTTTAAGTTTTTATTTGAGTATTTTAATAGTGATAAAGGTGAAAAATATATAAATCAGTATCAAAAATCGATTAAATTTGAAAAAAAAAAAATTAGTGGCCATAATTATTACAGTTACTATGAAAGTTACTTTTTAAAAAGAAAAAATGATATATTAGATATTCTTGAAATTGGAACATTTAAAGGAAATGCAACAGCAGCATTTTATTTTTATTTTAAGAATGCAAATATAATTTCTGTAGATATTTTTCCCGATTTGATTAGATATTACTCTCAAAGAGTTAAAAATTTTTTTTTAGATAATAGTCATAAAAAACAAATTGAAGAAAAAATTTTATCAAAAAATTTTACTTTTGATTTAATAGTTGAAGATGCAGGTCATTATTACAAAGATCAAATTATATCTTTATTTATCTTGTTTAGATCTTTAAAAAAAAATGGAATCTTCATAATTGAAGAATTAGATTTTCCTGATACTAGACAGGATATGAACCCTGATAAAAAACATCCAACTTTGAGAGAAATTTTAATGTTAATTCAAAATAAAAAAGATTTTAACTCAGAATTAATTTCAACAGAACAAAAGGAATATTTTTTGAAAAATTTAAGTTCAATAGAAATTTTCAAAGGTAATTTTAATGAAATTGCTTTTATAAAAAAAAAATAAATTTAGAAAAGAATATTTTAATTTATAGAACAATAATATATTTTGGTCTATTAATCGTTTGGAGAGATGGCCGAGTGGTTTAAGGCGCACGCTTGGAAAGCGTGTAAAGAGGCAACTCTTTCATGGGTTCGAATCCCATTCTCTCCGCCATTAGATAACCCTTATTTTATGCGGCTTATTTAAGAATTTTTATTTATTTCAAAGATTATATTTGAGCACTTTTTTTTAAAAAGTGATATAATTTTTTTATTTCCGAAATTTTAAAAATGACAAATAAAAATACTTATCAAGCAGACTCTATAAAGGTTTTAAAGGGATTAGAAGCAGTTAGAAAAAGACCTGGAATGTATATTGGTGACACAGATGATGGCACTGGATTACATCATATGGTTTATGAAGTTGTTGATAATTCAATTGATGAGGCACTAGCAGGTCATTGTAGTAATATTAGTGTCAAAATTAATAATGATGGAACAATAACAGTCAGTGATGATGGAAGGGGCATACCTGTAGATATTCACAAAGGTGAAAAAAAATCAGCTGCAGAAGTAATTATGACACAACTACATGCTGGTGGAAAATTTGATCACGACTCTTATAAAGTTTCGGGAGGACTTCATGGAGTTGGAGTTTCTGTAGTAAACGCTTTATCTGAAAATTTAAAATTAGAAATTAATAGAGATGGTAAAAAATACTATATTGAATTTAAAAATGGAAAAGCAAAAGCTCCAATTAAAGTTCTAGGTAAATCAAAAATTACTGGCACACGCATTAACTTTTTACCCTCAAAGGAAATTTTTTCTTCGATAAAATTTAGTGGAAATATTCTTATTAAAAGAATGAGAGAACTGGCTTTTCTAAATAAGGGAATAACAATAACTTTTATAGATGGAAGCCAAAAAAAAGAGAAAGTTGAAAAATTCAGATATCAAGGTGGCGTTTTAGAATTTGTAGAATTTTTAGATGTGAAAAGAGAAAAATTATTAAATAAAAATGGAAACGACCTTTTTAAAAAGCCTATCTATATTGAAGGTAAAAAAGAAAATATTGAAATTGAATGTTCTTTAAAATGGAATGGTACTTACTCTGAAGATATATATCCTTACACAAACAATATACATCAAAGGGATGGTGGCACACATCTTCTAGGCTTCAGAAGCGCTTTAACCAGAGTAGTAAATAAATATGTGAATGAACATAATTTATTAAAAAAAAATAAGTTTACTATATCTGGCGATGATATTAAAGAGGGTTTAACTTGTGTATTATCGACAAAAATTCCCGATCCAAAATTTTCATCTCAAACAAAAGATAAATTAGTTTCTTCTGAAGTTAGGGCAATAGTTGAAACTTTTATAAATGAAAAATTATCAATATGGTTTGATCAGAATCCATCTGTAGCAAAAATAGTATTGGCAAAAATTATTCAAGCTGCATTAGCTAGAGATGTAGCAAGAAAAGCAAGAGAAAGTGTAAGAAGAAAAGGTGCTCTTGAGTTAAGTGGTTTACCAGGTAAATTAGCTGATTGTCAAATTGGAAAACAAGAGGGAACAGAACTATTTATAGTTGAGGGAGATTCAGCAGGTGGTTCAGCTAAACAAGGGAGAAATCGAGAGAACCAGGCTGTTTTGCCATTACGTGGAAAAATTCTAAATACTTATGTTGAAGATTTACAAATTAAGAAAAATGGGAATGGAAATAAAAATGGAGCAGATCAGAGAACAAAAGCTTTATCAAAAATGATATCTTCAAATGAAATTTTAACTCTTATTAATGCTTTAGGTTTAGATCCAAAATCTCAGGAAATTGATTTAAAAGATTTAAGGTATGGAAAAATTATTATTATGACTGACGCAGATGTTGATGGCTCTCACATTAGAGCTTTGCTATTGACATTTTTTAATAATAAGCCATTTAACAAATTGATTGAAAATGGTCATGTTTATTTAGCCCAACCTCCATTGTTTAAAATAAACAAAGGATCGAAAGGAATTTATATTAAAGATGAGAAAGAGCTTGAGAATTATATTATTAAAAATAACAATGAACTTAAGAAAATTAAAAAAGGCTCAAAAGAATTTATGAAAAAAATAGAAATAGAAAAATCAAAGATGAATATTCAAAGATTTAAGGGATTAGGTGAAATGAACCCTGAGGAGCTTTGGAGCACAACATTAGACCCTGAGACTAGAAATTTATTACAGGTACAGTATTCAAAAGATTCTAAAAAAGATCAAAATTTGATTCATACGTTGATGGGAAATGATGTTAGCTTAAGAAAAGATTTTATAATCTCAAATGCTATTAACGTACAAAATTTAGATGTTTAAGAGATGAAGTTTTTTGAAACTTCAAAATATTATACTTTAAAAAAATCTACGTACATTTCTCTTAGATGGATTGGAATAATTGGTCAATTAATATCAATTTATATAGTATATTTTTATTTAAATTTTGATTTTGATTTTATCATCTCAAATATAGTTATTTTAATAGGAATATTAAGTAATTTATATTTAATTTTTATTTATAAAAAGACCCAACTTTCAGATAGATCTGCTTTAATTTTTCTATTAATAGATATATTCCAACTTACAATACTGATTTATCTTACAGGTGGGATAGTAAATCCTTTTGTAATTTTTATTTTAATTCCAAGTGTTTTTGCCTCTTCTAATTTAGGTTTAAGAACAAATTTATTATTAGTTATAACAACAATATTTGCTGTTATTTTTCTTACATTTTATTCTAAAGAACTACCGTTTCCACTTAACCAGCATTTTCATGTAGATGAATATTATTTTTACTCTATACCAATTGCTTTGATAATAGCGTTAGTTTTTTTAAATTATTTTGCAATAATTTTTGGAGCAGAATCTAGACTTAGAAAAGAAGCTTTAAATAAGATGGAAGAAGTGATGGCTAAAGAACATGAAATGTTATCTTTAGGAGGTCAGGCGGCAGCAGCAGCTCATTCATTAGGGACACCTTTGTCCACAATTAAAATTATTTCATTGGAACTTTCTAAACAATTAAAAGATAACAAAGATGTAATCCAGGATATTGAATTATTATCTAGTCAAGTTGAAAGATGTAATCAAATTTTAAAAAGATTATCTTTAAATCCAAGTGAAGAAGATGAATTTATTGATGAAGATCTTAATATGAGAGAGTACTTAAAAGAAATAATTTTGTCATTTAAAGAAACTAGTGAAAACGAGTTTATTTTTAATTTTAATCAGGATGCAAATCCAAAAAAATTTACTAAATCAATTGAGATTGTATATGGATTAAGAAATTTCATCGGTAATGCAAATAAATTTTGTAAAAGCAAAATTTTTATCACTTTGAAAAGCAATAATATTAATACTGAGGTAACAATTGAAGATGATGGGTATGGCTATCCGAATGATATTTTATCAAAAATAGGTGAACCTTATCTAAAAACTTCCAAAAATGATGATAAAAGAAAAAGTGGGTTAGGATTAGGAATTTTTATTGGAAAAACTTTACTAGAGAAAAATTTTGCTAGTATTAATTGTCGTAATTCAAGTACTAGAAGTGGAGCAGAGGTAGTAATAAATTGGGAGAATAAAGATTTTAATAAGATTTAGTTTAATTTATTCTTTTTATCAAATAATTGACTTAATTGAGAAATCATTACATCACCAAGTTCGTTTACATCAGTAATTTTTATCGCTCGGTTATAATATCTTGAAACATCATGACCAATACCGATAGCTAATATTTCAATTTCAGTCTTATCTTCAATAAATTTTACAATTTTTTTTAAATGTTTTTCTAAAAAATCACCTGAATTAACCGATAAAGTTGAGTCATCTACGGGTGCTCCATCGGAAATTACCATAAGTATTTTTCTTTCTTCCCTTCTCTTTTTAATTCTATTAAATGCCCAAGAAATTGCTTCTCCATCAATATTTTCTTTTAATAATCCTTCTTTAAGCATTAATCCTAAATTATTTTTGGCTTGTCGCCACTGTGTGTCTGCACCTTTATAAATTATATGTCTTAAATCATTTAATCGCCCCGGGGTTTTAGGTTTTCCACTTTTATTCCAAAACTCTCTACTTTGGCCTCCTTTCCAATTTTTTGTAGTGAATCCTAAAATTTCTACTTTTACAGAACATCTTTCTAATGTACGAGATAATATATCAGCACAAATTGCTGCAATTGTAATTGGTCTACCTCTCATAGATCCTGAATTATCGATAAGTAGTGTAACTACTGTATCTTTAAAATCCAAATCCTTCTCCTTTTTGAAAGAAAGTGAATTATAAGGATCCATAATAATTCTTGGTAATTTTGAGCTATCCAATAAACCTTCCTCTAAATCAAACTCCCAGGCTCTGTTCTGTTTTGCCAATAGCTGTCTTTGAAGTTTATTTGCAAGTTTGGTAATCACATCTTGAAAACCAATAAGTTGTTGATCTAAAGTTTTTCTCAACTTTAAAACATCTTCATAATTTTCTAAATTTTCAGCTTTCGTTATTTCATCATATTGATTTGTAAAAATTTTATAATCTAAATTTAAATTGGAAATGTTTTTCTTTTGTATCACTTGCTCATTATTTTGTTTGTTAGAGTCAGTATCAACAAGTTGTTCATCTAATTTGTACTCATCAATATCATAATCTGAGTCTAAACTAGCTTCTGTCTCTTCCTCTTTGTTTTGATCTTTTTTATCATCCGAGTCATTTTCCTGATCATCATTTGAGGGGTTTTGTTGATCATTATCTGGATTATCTTCGTTTTTTTCATCATTTTCTTCATTTTGGAAAATCTCCATTTTTTCCAATATTTCTGAAAATTTTGATGAATAATTTTTTTGAGACTCAAGATTCTTCTTCAGAAATTCTATATGTCTTTCTATAGCCTGGTCAAAATCACTTTCCCAGAAATTCAACATTTTATTAGTTATAGAATTTAATTCAATATTATGAAATTTTTTGAGCATATATAATTCAAAGGCTTCAACAATAGGTACATCATCTTTTGTTTTTAATTGATCTTTTCTTTTTAATCTAATTATTTGACTATAATTATCTTTGAGATTTTTTTCTATTCCCTTTAGCATTTTTGATCCTAAACACTCATATCTTATTTTTTCTGCAATTGCATATAGAGATTTACAAGATGAATTAGTTGGTAAATTTTTTTTATAGATATCATTATTAGAAAACTTTTTTTTTAGTGCAGAAGAATCAGAAGCAGCTCTTGCTTTAATAAAATCACTCTTTGAATTTAGATTTTCTAAATTAAAAAAATCAAATTTTTTTGAACTTTTATTTTGATCGTTATTTTCTTTATTAGTAAAATCATCTGATAGAACTCTTTCAGTCGATGCTAAGGCTTGTTTAAGTTTTTCTTTAAGATTATTTTCTTTGCTAGTATTGTTCATCTAAATTTGAATATTAGCAAGAGATTCAGGTAATTCTTCACCAAAACATCTTTGATAATATTCAGCTATAGTGTTTTTTTCTATTTCATCACATTTATTTAAAAAAGTTACTCGAAATGCATAGCCTGTATCTTTAAAAATTTCTGCATTCTCAGCCCAATGTAGAACAGTTCTAGGACTCATTACCGTTGATATATCTCCAGCTACAAAACCTTTTCTTGTTAATGAAGCAACTTTTATCATATTTGCAATTTTATCTTTACCTTTTGAATTATTGTAGGATTTATTTTTTGCTAAAATTATTTCCATTTCTTTTTCAAGATCTAAATAATTAAGCGTTGTTACTATATTCCATCTATCCATTTGACCTTGGTTTATTTGTTGAGTGCCATGATATAAACCAGACGTATCTCCTAAACCAACAGTATTTGATGTAGCGAACAACCTAAAATATTTGTTTTGTTTAATTACTTTGTTTTTATCTAATAATGTAAAATTTCCTTCAGCCTCCAAGACTCTTTGAATAACAAACATAACGTCCGGTCTACCCGCATCGTACTCGTCAAAAACCAAAGCTACAGGATTTTGAATTGACCATGGTAATATTCCTTCGTTAAATTGTGTTACTTGTTTTCCATCTTTTAGAGTAATTGCATCTTTCCCGATAAGATCAATTCTACTTACATGACTATCAAGATTTACTCTGATACAAGGCCAATTTAACCTAGCTGCTATTTGCTCTATATGCGTTGATTTTCCAGTTCCATGATAACCTTGAACTAAAACTCTTTTGTTGAATGCAAAACCACTGATAATAGCAAGTGTTGTGTCTCTATCGAATTTATAATTTTTATCTATTTCAGGAACGTATTCACCTTTTTTTGAAAAAGCGTCGACTTCCATTTCAGAATCTATTCCAAAAGTTTGTTTAATTGAAACTTTGATATCCGGTTGAGTATTTAGATTAGGGGTCAATTTTTTTCCTATATGTATTTTTAAGTTGAGTGTAAGCTAAAGTTATTAATTTTAATTTTTCCTCGTATTTTTTATTTCCAGAATTCATATCAGGGTGAAATTTTTTCACAAGCACTTTGAATTTATCTTGAATTTTCTTCCATTTCAAACCAACAGAAATTCCTAATATACCGAAAGCTTTTATATCTTTATGATTAAATTTAAATTGACGCATATGATCATAATCTCCATTGATTTTATCTTTGTCCAATTCATCTTTCAAAGTTGTATTCCAAAGAACCTTAAAAAAGTTATCTGAAGAACTAAAGCTCTGAGTCGGCTTATGCCATGTCATATCAGATTTTAAAAAATCTAGAACTTGATCATCATCCATACCAGAAAAATAATTCCAATTTTTATTAAATTCTTTAACGTGTTCTAAACACAACATTCTATATTG